>Ga0187893_10006293_pt1 | contig 20442 bp, 18 predicted proteins | sample MA1701074metaG_FD_139574 | JGI IMG/M metagenome (GOLD analysis project Ga0187893, IMG submission 139574) | White microbial mat communities from a basaltic lava cave in the Kipuka Kanohina Cave System on the Island of Hawaii, USA - MA170107-4 metaG ...
CGCAGATCGGTTTTGCTGAATCTTGGAGGAGGTATGATTTGCGACCTCGGAGGATTCGCTGCAAGCATTTATAAAAGAGGAATTGATTTTGTGCATATCCCCACAACATTACTGGCACAGGCAGATGCAGCCATCGGAGGAAAAACGGGCATAAATTTTATTGATTATAAAAATGAAATCGGCACTTTTAATTACCCCTCCTCAGTTTTCATATTTCCCCGATTCCTTAAGACGCTTCCTTCCCGTGAATTGAATTCAGGTTTTGCGGAAATCGTCAAGCATGCATTGATAGCCGATGCAAGCATGTTTTCCCGTTTGGTCCGGTCAAAAAAAATTCCCGGAAACCTGCTGCCGTGTATCAGGAATTCAGTGAAAATAAAATCTGCATTTGTTACGAAGGATTTCAAAGAAGCAAACCAGCGGAAGGCATTGAATTTCGGGCATACCATAGGTCATGCCATCGAAAGCATTTTTCTCGACATGTTTTGCAACAAAGCACTACTCCATGGAGAGGCAGTTGCAGCCGGAATGATTGCCGAAACATTTATTTCATTCGATAGAAAATGGATTACTTCGTCCTCACTTCAGAAAATCACAGTGTGCTGCAAAAAATTTTTCCATCTGCCGGTGATTCGTAAAAGTCATTACGAATTAATTTTCGAGAAGATGAAAAATGACAAAAAGAATTTAAACAACTCCATTCGTTGTACCCTGCTGCTGAAGATCGGAAAATATATTACCGATCAGCAGGTTTCAAAAGAGGAAATTCTGCGCTCGCTTCAATATTATAATTTTGTCATCAGCAAATAATCTTTACGTGAGCCACATTTACCATGTATCACACCCTTCCGGAGAAATAGAAGCATCCGTTGCGCTTCCCGGCTCCAAAAGTGAAAGCAACCGGGCTTTGATTCTGCATGCGCTTGCAGGGAGGGAAGCGGAAATCATAAATTTGTCGGAAGCTGAGGATACCCGGCTATTAGCCAAAATTCTTTCGCGCGGGGGGAAGATGGCCGATGTCAAAGATTGCGGAACGTGCATGAGGTTTCTGCTGGCATATTACTGCGTTATCAATAAAAATAAAATCATTACCGGATCTTCTGCCTTATGCCAGCGGCCGGTGGGAAAGCTTGTAAATGCTCTGCGCAATATCGGATTCAAACTGAATTATGTGCGGAATGAAGGATTTCCTCCGGTGGAAGTCATCCCGGTTGAAAACAAATTTCTGAAAGACACGGTAACTATTGAATCCAATGAAAGCAGTCAGTATATTTCCTCACTTGCCATGATTGCTCCTGTGCTGAACCGGGGGCTTACCATTCATTGCACCGGTGCTCGGGTTTCTAATCCATACATTGAGTTAACCATTCATCTGATGAAACGGATGGAAATAAGCGCTGCATGGAAAAAAAATTCTCTCATTATTAAAAATCAGAAATTCACTCCTGCTGTATTCGAAGTGGAAAGCGATTGGTCATCGGCTTCCTACTGGTACAGCATTGCCAGCATTGCATCCCGTGCAGAAATAACACTTGCGGGACTGAGGTCCGATTCAATGCAGGGGGATAAAATTATTGCAGAGTGGATGAAAAAATTCGGTATTCAAACTGAATATGACCAGCAGCAGATCAGAATCAAAAAAGTAAGCGAGCCCCTTGCTAATGAAATGGATTTTGATTTTTCCGATCATCCCGATCTTGCCATGACCATTATTACTCTCGCAGCGGTGAAGAACATTAAGTTGAGCATTTCTGGAGTATCCACGCTGAAGCATAAAGAATCGGACCGTATTGCCGGACTGACTTCTGAATTAAAAAAAATAAACGGATGGCTTACGCAGACCGGAGACGACCGGTACGAATTGAAATCAAATTACAGACGAACCGCTGAACACATCGAAACTTTTGGAGATCATCGTATGGTAATGTCCTTTGCCCCGCTTGGAATTGCAGGAGAAATAAATATTGTTCAGCCCTTATCGGTAACAAAATCATATCCCAGGTTCTGGGATGATTTGCGCTCGGCTGGATTTAATTTTTAATGAGAAGGCGATTTCTTCTGCTGTCTCGAAATAATCAGCTCGGTAATTTTACTGATGAAAAACGCAATGGCAGAATACGAAATCATGAGAACGATAAAAATAATCACCACCTTATCGGCAAGCTCCTGAAATCCGAACAGCTTGCAGGCGGATGCAAACAGGTAATACGGAATCAGAAGAATATGACCAAGCATCGGAATGATTCCTTCTGCATCTGACTGGTTAAAATAAAAATGCGTTATACCGAATGCCAGTGCAGCGCTTCCGATAACCAATAACGGATTGTTTCCGATTCGGACCGTTTTAAAATGATTCATGCTTTGGAAATTAGGTTGTATGTTTATCCAAAAGTTTGCACAAGATAGACAGGTTTTTTGAAAATTCCAAATCATACAGAAATAGATCAATGGATTTTTTAAATCATAAAAGCAAAATCCTAATTACGTGTTCGTTACATTCGGCAGGGATACTGGCGAATGAGGTGAAATCGCTTGGCTTTATGGTGAAAAATGCTGCTAGGTCTTCGGTAGAAATTTCGGGTACGTTGTCAGATTGCCTCCGTCTGAATTTTCATTTGCGCACCGCGTGGAGGGTGCTTTATCGCATTGCCTCTTTTCCTTGCCATACCCCGAAAGAGTTTTACAGTAAGCTGAAAAGCGCTTTAAGCTGGGAAAACATTCTCAGGCAGAATTCATTTTTCAGCATTCATTCGGCAGTTACGAATCGTTCGGTAACAAATTCAATGTATGCAAATCAGGTTGCAAAAGATGCGATTGCCGATTATTTTAATGCAAAGTTCGGGGCACGACCCTCGTCAGGAAAGGAAAAAAGTAAAGCCGTATTTTTTCTTTACTGGAATCAAAACGAAGTTGAATTTTACATTGACACATCAGGTGAATCGCTCGACAAGAGGGGGTACCGGTTGCATCCGTTCGAAGCGCCCATGCAGGAAACGCTTGCTGCTGCCTGTATTTTATCTACCCGCTGGAACCGGCTGGACCCTTTAATCCATCCCATGTGTGGAAGCGGAACAATTGCCATTGAAGCAGCCCTGATGCTGAAAAATATTCCGCCAGGTCTTTTGCGAAGCAATTACGGGTTTATGCACATCAACGGTTACGAAGAGCGTTTTTATTTGAATGAAGTACGAACAGCGAAAAAAAACATCAGACCGGAAATTCAAACGAAAATAATTGCATCGGATATCAGCAAAATGGCGATCAACGCTTCATTTCAGAATGCGGAAAATGCAGGTGTTTCCGATGCTGTTGAATTCAGTGTTTGTGAATTTCAGGAAACACTGATTCCTCCCGGAAGCGGAATAATATTTTTAAATCCTCCATACGGTGAACGAATGGGCGAGCTTACCGAATTGGAAAAACTGTATGGCGCCATAGGAAATTTCTTTAAGCAGAAATGTACCGGAAAAACCGGATATGTTTTTACAGGAAATTTTCACCTTGCCGGGAAAATAGGATTAAAGCCCGCGAAAAGAATGGAATTTGTCCATGCAAAAATTGATTGCCGGTTTCTTGAATTTGAGATTTATGAAGGAAGCCGAAGGACTGAAAATTATTAGCTGCTCCGGCAGGGCAATTCATCATCATTTTATCATCACTACACTTTTTGAAAAAGTGCCGGTGTTCGAACTTACATGGACAATGTATTCTCCCGAAACAGTAAAAGGGATTTTAGCTTCAAATTTGCGGGATTTCTTTTTAAAGCCAGTTTCATAAATTTTCTTGCCCAGGGGATTAAAAACCGTAAGGATCAAATCCGACTGTTCATTAAGAAACAATAGAGTAAAATTTCCATCAGTCGGATTGGGAATAACAAGCGGATCAAGCTGATCTTCATCTTCAGGGGGATCCGAAAAGGTCCGGCAGAATGAATAGGAACAAACCACTTGTTCTGAACTGCCAGAGCTGTCCACCCGGATTCCGTCAAAGGTAAAGCAGATGGTATCGCCCCCCTGATCGGAAACATTCACTAAACCAAATTGTCCGTTAAATACGTTCGGGCTCGGATAAATCCCCTGGCTGAATATTCCCCCTTTTACCGAACTGCCCTTCTGTACAGGGGCAGCATGAAACAAAGGATACCTGTACGGATTCGGTGGATTTGCCGCGAAGCTGGAATGGGATCCATCATCAATAGCAATCGTATGAGCATCCCCAAGAATCATAAACATATTTCTGATTTTATTATCCCGCAGGAATTCGCTCAGCTCCTTTCGTTGTGTTGGATATGCAGCCCAGTTTTCCGAACTTAACTGAGTATTCCATGGCATGGAGCAAACCCAGGCAGCAATCAATTTCTGATCCCTTGCATAGATGAATTGATTTTTCAGCCACTGATGTTGTTCCGGGGACATCATGGATGCTGACGACTTTGTGGATCGGAGATCGGTTAAAATAAAATGAACGCGCCCGATAGTAAATGATTGGTAAATGGGACTGTGCAAACCGCTTTCCACCAATGGGTAATGAGGAACATACTCACGATACGCCTGCCTTGCATTGTCTTTTCCTATGAAGGTGCTGTCGCTTCCATTGCCGCAGAAGTCATGGTCATCCCAAACGTATGCAATCGGGGTTTGTCTGAGAAAATTTGCAATGCGGAATTTATGTAGCACAGCCGCTTCATACAAATTTCTGTGAATATCAATATTGGCAGAATTCGGATTACCGTAATGCAGATCGCCAGGACTGATATAAAACAGGGGGTGATGATCCAGCATCCTGTCGTATGCTTTGTGCTTTCCATTCCGGTTACACGAATTGAATATAAAACTGAAGGACTGCGGACCATTCAGAGGAGTAATAAATGAGCCGGTCGGATTCAGCTCGGTGCTTTGTATTCCGTTAACTTCAACTGCATAGTAATATTTAATGCCCGGCACTAAGCTGTCTATGGAAAGCGATACCATCAGATTGGTATAAGAATCAACCGAAGTATAATTTCCCATCAGTGAATCTGAAAAATTCGGATGCGTGCTCACCATCAACCGCACCGAATCGGAGGGAAATAAAATTTTTGCGTTTACTTTAATTGAATGCGGAGTTAAAGCACCGCTCCATAGATATTTAACTACTTTCTGTGCATTTATTTCAAGGCAGCTTGCTAAGATCAATATAAAATTAAAAATCAGTATGTTGGATTTCATGATGCAAATTAGCAAATTATTCCTGTCTGAAATATTTTATTTGTTTAAAATTAATTTAAAATAAAACGAGGGTTTCCTGAGCTTTTCCCTTAAATTCAGATCATCAAACATGCACGAAATAGTTTCCCTGAAGGTCTTGCTCTTTTCCGCTTTATTAACAACCAGGTTAAACAGAAACGGATAATTGCATAATCGTTGCAGAGTGTGGCTCAACTTCAATTCGCTCCATAACCGGGCATAGATTTTTTCATCATATTGCTTCAGAAAATTCCTGCCAAAGGAATTCTTAATTATGGCTTCCTGTGCAGTTTCTGCTGCGGCCATCCCGCTGTACATGGCATTGCTTATGCCTTCACCGGTAAACGGATCAATCAGTGAGCCGGCATCTCCGCAAAGCAAAAAATTATTTCCGGAAAGATTTCTCTTCCTCGAACCTAACGGTAACCCCCATCCGCTGATTTTGCCGGTAAGCTCAGCATTTTTAAAACGGTGGCTGATGGATGGATTTTCTTCAATGGCTTTCATCATTGCACCCCGCAGGTTTATTCTTTTCCGGCTCAGACTCTTTGACAGCATACCGGCACCCACATTGGCATACCCGTCCGGCAATGGAAAAATCCAGAAATAGCCCGGCAATAATTCTTTTAAAAAATGAAGCTCAATAAAATTGCGCTCATTCATACCAGTAATGCCTTTATAATATGCACGAATGCCTCCGCAGTAATGTGATTCCTCCACCTTTTTCTCACCGAATTTCTTTGCAATTACCGAGCGGTCGCCATCACAGCAAATGGCAAGCTTTGTAAAGTAAGTCTTTTCATTTCCATGCGCTGACACTGAAAGATTCAAGCCATGGTCTGAATATTCTGCATTTTTCAATTCAGCGTGCTGAACAAAATGTGCGAAGGATGGATCTATTTTGGAAACAAGGAAATGATCAAAATCAATGCGTCTTGAAATAAATCCCGGAGCAAATTCCACCCGGCTCGTAACACTCCTGAAAGGAATTTCAATGCTTTTTCCATTGGGCGCTCCAAACGTAATCCCATAACTTCCCAGGGCTTTTGCATCATGACCTAATTCATCCACAAAGGCGGGATTAATTTTTCGGAGCACAGGCAGCACTTTACCGCTGAGTGCATCTCCGCAAATTTTATCGCGGGGAAAAACTGCTTTGTCAATAAGCAGATGTGGAATTTTTGCTTTGGACAAGAACATCGAAGCTGTCGCGCCTGCCGGTCCTGCTCCTATGATGGCTATATCAAAATAATCGTTCGTTCTCAAGCCGGCAAAGGTAATTCAGCAGTTAAAAGCGGAAGCCGGCTTCCGGTTAATTAAACTGGTTTAGTTAGGATTCAAATTTGACCGGAAAAAATTCTTTTAAAAAAGAATCAAATAAATCATTCGTAAGAAACATCACCCGAACCAGTTGTAGTCACTTTTGCAGTGGTTCCTTTTTGCAGCCGCACATCTCCCGAACCAGCAGTGGTAATTTTTGCATTAGTACAAACCAATTCATGGGCATCCACATCGCCCGAACCGGCTGCGGACAATGAAAATTCATCAGCGTTTCCTTTCAGAACATAATCACCGGAACCTGCGGTTGAGATTTTCAGTTTTTTCACAGCGAGCGTCAAATTAAAATCCCCGGAGCCGCCATGAGAAATTGCCAGTTCCTCACCTGCAAGTTTTGATTTGGCAGTAATATCACCCGACCCGCCTGAGTTAATCGCTTTTATTCCCTTGCAGCTTACGTGAACAATCAGCTTGGTCGGACTTACACTGTATTTCTCTTTTACGGAAATATTCAGCGCACCATCTTTCACTTCTGTGATGATTAAATCAGCGATGTTTTCATCCGTTTCGACTGTCGCGGATTCTTTACCGTTCTGATCAATGATGAGGTCAATGCTCCCCCCGGAGTTTATTTTTTCAAATGATGAAAGAGTGCGCTCTTTGTAAACTATTTTTCCGTTTCCTTTTATTTTTTCATCTCCGTGCGCGAAGGAATAATTATTGTATGCCGCAGCAACAATAAATAAAACTGAAAGTAGCTTTTTCATAACGATAAGATTTTAGTTTTGGATGTCTTTATATCTGAGACGTAAACCAAAATATGAAAGTTACAGGTAATATCAGCATTGCAAAATATAAAGATGCTGATTAATCGGAATCATTTCACACAAACCTGTCTACCATTACGATAGCTAAGGCTGCGGCAGGCAGGGTCGCAAAGCTCGCTAAGAAAAGCAATAATGATTTTCAACCCCAAGGTGAGCATCAGAATTCCGCTTCACTCAACTTTCCATTATTCCAATTTTCTCTCAGCAGCCGTAGTTCCGGCTCAGCCGGGACGAAGGCTGCCACCATTCCTCCATTCCATTTTTTATAATCTGAATATAACTTTCCTACCTCACCGCTTTAATATATCCCCATCCTTCATGCTGCTTCGAGATGATTTCGTAAATGCCATCAGGTACAGATTGAACTCCCGGCAAAAGCTGATTTGGTGAAACATCATTATTTTTCATTGCCACTGCGCAAACTTTAAATGAGACATTTTTTCCTGATGCATATTTAATTACATCTTCCTCTACCACCGATTTTCCTTTCGTAATCATATCGAGCGATTTTCCATAATAAACCACTTCAATGTTGGCATCGGGATATTCTGATGTAATTCCCTTTACCCACCGCATTACCATCTGGTGAACTACGGTGTCCTTGCTGGTAACATCAAACACCACATTGTACGGAGCTTTCTGAGCGCTGGCTGCAAGTGATGCGCTCAAAAAAATCAATAATGCAAGTAATTTTTTCATTGGAATAATTTTTTTAGATTGATAATTTTAAATCCTGAAACCTGTCCGGAAAATTTTGCTATTGATTTCGCAGTAAATTCCGGACAGATTAGCTAAGCGCAATCATTTATCCGGCAAATATGTATGCACAGCCATGTTCTTTTGCACGACCAATAGCCCACACTCCAGATGGCACCGGCTGAATTCCCGGAATCAATCCTTCTTTCCATTCTTTGTAAACTTCCTCCTGGTTCAAGTTCATTTGGCCCGCAATAACTGTGGAATAAACGGTCATAGCTGCATTGCATACGCAAAACAATACTCCGCTTGCCTGCAATTCATTAATGCCAATCGCTACTTCACCAAATCCTGGTATTTTAAAGTCTCCCGGTTTGGGATTCCAGAACGGATTGCGGGTTTTTCCGGCAACAGGTGCATCTGCTGCCTGAAATACTGGACCAATTTCTCCCGCTTTGAAGACTTCATCAAAGCCATATTTTGCCCAAAGGTGGTCTTTGAATGCATACGGAATTGCAGCATGGCGAAGCACAACCACAACACCGCATTCGCTTTCGGGCGAGCCGGTTATTCCATTGGTAATTAAGAATACCCTGGGCCAAGCAAACGGAAAAACTTCATGCGGGCGGGTAACATCAAATGCTACCCGATGCTTGCCTTTGATTTTATTAAACCATAAATCGGCAGCGTCTTTTGCAACAGCCGGTGCCGGTTTTTTTCCATTGGCATTCTGCTGCTGCGCATTCAGCTTAATGGGGGAAGCAAGCGCTGTTAGTCCGAGCGCTGCCGCACCGCTGGCAAGGTAGCCAAGAAACCCCCTCCGGTGCGTTGTCTGTTTTAAATTGATGTTTGACATGATAATTGGATTTTGAAGTTTAATTGATTTTTGAATCGGATTTTTTTTCTGAATTTTTTTTTGATGCACTTTTTGCCGCATCTGCAATCGGCTGGAAGGGTCCGTATTTATGCTGTGCTTCACTGAATGTATCTGAATATGGTCCGAATGGATGGTCAATTGGCTTTTTTGAAATATCAGGCCAATCCTGAATGAATTCTTTTTCCGGACGGGGCATGCTGTTTACATAAGCTGCAATGTCCCATGCTTCTTCATCAGTGAGTGTTGGTTTTAAATGTGTACTGGTGAGATTAGGCATATTAGTTTTAATGTAACCGGCAAACCGCGTTAACCGAAACAAACCGGCACCTGTGTTATAACTGAACGGACCCCACAACGGAGGATATAAATATGTAATACCATCATCATTAAATTTTCCGGCACCATCATTTCCGTGGCAGGTAACGCAATGTTTTTCATAGGCAATTTTTCCTTTTATAGCAGAAGCCGGGCGATCGAGGTAAGGAAGATCAATGACCGAAGCCCCTCTGGGGGAAACCCCCTTTTCTACATCTTTTCCAACCCAGTTGATATAAGCAACCATAGCACGCATTTCTTTGCTTAGACTATCCAGCTTTTTCCCGTTCATGCTGCGTTCCATGCAATCATTGATTCTTTTTTCAAGATGTTCCAATGTGCCGGAGCGGGGACGGAATTTCGGATAGTTCGAAGCCACTGCGCTGAAACTGTTGGCGTATAATTTTGTGCCGGCTTCAAGATGACAGTTCTGGCAATTCATTCCGTTGGCATGACGATTTATTTTTCCTCCCGGACCGAAATAATATCCGGTATTTGCAATCAGCTCTCTTCCATATCGGATTAAATTTCCTGAATCATCCATTGGAAGCGATGCAGTATCCGGTGCTGCCCAGTCTTTTTCAAACAACCCCGCTATTTTTTTTAGTGTTTCCGTTTCTGAAAGTCCCGATTCCTTTGCCCCGTCACTTGCACAGCGAACGAAAGCACAAATCAATATTGCTGAATAAAAAACACGTTTTCTGAAAATTTTCATGAGTCAGTCTGAATTAATTGCGGGAATTCTTTCAGCAAATTCAAAAAGCTAAATTATTACATTTCGGACAAATAATACTTTACCATAAAAGGGTTAAAACAGAATATGGGCTTTAAAACAATTCATTAACTAAAAATTGTTAAAGGAGTTCCTTGATAATGATTAAGATTCCTGTAACTAAAACAAACCATCCGAAAATTTTTTTCAGTTGTGCAGGCAATATTTTTGTAACCAGCCGGAACCCGATAAAAACACCGGTTATGGAAAATGCAGAAAACATTAATAAAAAGCTATAATTTATTTCTTCCATTCGGACCAGAACTTCTCCCCCGAATCCGATAAATGAATTGGCGGCAATAATTAACAGAGAAGTTCCAACGCTCATTTTAACAGGCACTTTTCCGAAAAGAACCAATGCAGGTATTATGATAAATCCTCCTCCAATGCCGACTATCCCGGTTAATATCCCGGATAAAAATCCAATGGCGGCAAGCATCAGGTAGCTTGTTCTTTTTATGTCAACTATGGGTGTTTCTGCGTGAGCTCCATTACGAATCATCCGGTAAGAGGAAATGATCATCATCAGGGTAAATATCATCATGATAAATAATTCTTTTGTAATCATGAATGAATGTCCGAATGAAATCGGATTTGGAATCTCAGGCATTATGTATTTTCTGAAAACAAAAACTGAAATGACGGATGGAATTCCGAATATCAATGCTGTTTTAACATGAACAAGTTTTTTTCGCACATATTCCGCCCCGCCAATTGCGCTGGTAATTCCTACAACTAAAAGGTTGTATCCGGTTGCGTCAACCGGATTAACATGAAAAAGATAAACCATGATGGGCAGGGTAAGTATGCTCCCACCGCTTCCCATCATGCCCAGTGAAACCCCAACGAGCATGGAACACAGATATCCGAAAATTTCCACGTTGCAAAAATCCTTTTTGCAAAAAAAAGAATTTCAGGAAACCGGAATGCTGCCATGTTTGTGGGAGCAAGATATTCCAAATCTTCAAGATTTGGAATAACTTGAAGATTTGGAATATCTATTTCTATTTTAGCAACATGTACCCTTTCGTAAATCTCGAACCTGAAACTTTTTATCATATTTATAACCGGGGGAATAACAAGGAAAATATTTTTTACAAGAAGGAAAATTACCGGTATTTCCTGAGCAAATTATCCGATTATTCAATGGATTATTTCGATTTGTACTCCTTTTGTCTGATGCCAAACCATTTTCATTTTTTAGTAAAGATTAAATCGCGGAAAGAAATTTCGGAAGCTGCCGGGAGAGATTTTCCAAATTTCAAAAATTTGGAAAATCTAATCGTCAGCGAACGCATGAGGCGCTTTTTTCTTGGCTATTCCAAAGCAATCAACAAGCAGGAAAACAGAACGGGAAGCTTGTTTCAGAAAAACTTCCACAGGATTCCGGTTTATGAGCAGGAAAACCTTATACGCCTGATTTGCTACATACACAGGAATCCTGTACATCATGGATTTTCAAAAAGCATTTCGGAATATGAATGGACGTCCTATAATGATTTGATTCAAAGCAGCAATTCAAATCGGGAAAGTTCATCCGGAATGAAAGGGCTTAATCTCATGAGAATGGAAGTAATGGAATTATTCGGGGGAGTTGAAAATTTTATAAAAGCACACCAGAATAACCGCGAATTTTCAGACATACAAAATTTGCTGGTTTAGAAGGAATTTCCATTTCTATTTTCTTATCTGTGCTCCCAACTTTTCCTCAAACGCATTCATAAGCTGCTGCATCACCCGTTCAATTTGTTTTTCCTCCAACGTTTTTTCATCGTCACGCAAGATAAAACTCAGCGCATAAGAAATTTTATCACCTGTGATTTTTTCATCCTTGTAAACATCAAAAAGATTTACATCGCGCAATATTTTTTTTCCGGTTTCAAATGCAAGCATTTCAATTTGTGAATAAGAAACATCTTTACTGACAAGCATGGAAATGTCGCGCCTTACTTCCGGAAACTTTGGCGGCTCTGAAATTTTACGTTGAGATGATTTCATGGCGCTCAGCCATTCCTGAACAGCAATGGAGGCATAAAAAACATCTGAATCAATATCGAATATTTTCGCAAGCGATGAATCCAACACTCCATAACTGGCCAGGTTGGATTTGCCTATTGAAACCGCCAGGTATTGATTAAACACATTATTTTCCAAAACATGATGCGTGAGCTGATCAGAACTGATTCCGGTATTAAGAAACAAATTGTTCAGTAAAGATTTTAAATAATAAATGCTGTAATCTTCCGGCTCCTGTTTCACCCAACTTTGTCGGTAGCGGCTTCCCGATAAAAATATTCCAAGCTGTTCTGATTCTGAAAATCCATTTTCTGACACTGAGTATATTTTTCCGAATTCAAAAAAGCGGATATCCGGATGCTGTCGGTTACTGTTATACTGAATCGCTTCAAGTCCTGAAAAAATCATCGTCTGACGAAGCACATTCAAATCCATGCTTAGCGGATTCAGAATTTTAACTGCTGATTCTTTTTTATTTAATATTTCAGAATATTTTTCTTTCGTAAGCGAATTGGAAAATATTTCGAAGAAACCGTTTGAGACAAGGAATTGCGAAGCTGCATTTACCAATTTCTCTTTCGATTCGTCCACCGGTACAGGAACCGGCATATTCATTTTTGGGAGCAGCGGAATTTTATCGAAACCATATATACGCAGTACTTCTTCGGCTGCATCGGCTTCGTGTGTGACATCCGTTTTATAACCCGGAATTTCCAATTCAAGCGATGAATCCGTTTCACTGAGAATTTTTATTCCCAAATCCGAAAAAATATTTTTTGCCGATTGAGGTTTTATTTCCGTACCGGTTAATCGGTATGCTCGTTCATAAAAATATTTTACAACCTGCTTTTTTATTTTTTCAGGATATACATCAACTATTTCAGAAGAAATTTTTGCTCCGCAGATTTCTTTCATCAGCAAGGCAGCCCGTTTCAAAGCATAAACAGTAGCATCAACATCTGTCCCTCGTTCAAACCGGAAAGATGCATCCGTTTTCAGTCCGTGGTGCTTTGAAGACTTACGTATTGCAACAGGATTGAAATGCGCGCTTTCGAGAAATACATTTTTTGTCCGCTCCGTAATGCCTGAACCTGCTCCTCCGAAAACTCCGGCTATACACATTCCTTTTTCAGCATCGCAAATCATCAGGTCATTGCCGGTTAGTTTTCTTTTCAATTCATCAAGGGTGATGAATTCTGTTCCGGCCGGAAGATTTTTCACAATGACTTTTTTCCCTGAAATCTTATCTGCATCGAATGCATGAAGCGGCTGCCCTGTTTCGAACAAAACAAAATTGGTGATGTCCACTACATTATTTATAGGTTTAAGCCCGATTGCTCTCAGGCGATTTTGCAGCCAATTAGGACTTTCCTCCATTTTTACATTCGTAAGACATAAGCCCGAATAGCGGGGACATGCTTCGGGATTTTCAATCACTACTTCAATTTTCAAATCATGATTATCAATTTTAAATTTTTCAACAGAAGGGATAAGCAGTTTGTTTGTAAGTGAATTTGATTTTGCATTCAATACTGCTGCAAGGTCGCGCGCAACTCCAATGTGCGAAGCAGCATCGGCACGGTTAGGGGTCAATCCGATTTCAAAAACAATATCCTCCTCAGCTTTAAAATAATCTGCAGCAGGAGAGCCAACTTCTGCACTATCGTCAAGCACCATAATCCCATCATGACTTTCTCCCATACCAATTTCATCCTCCGCACAAATCATTCCTTCTGAAATTTCCCCCCTTATTTTTGATTTTTTTATTTCGAATGGTTCGCCTGCTGCCGGAAACAAAGTAGCACCCACCATTGCCACTGCAACTTTTTGACCTTTCGCAACATTAGGTGCACCGCAAACAATGTTTAGCGGTTCTGCATTTCCAACATTTATTTTGGTAAGTGTCAGTTTATCCGCATTCGGATGTTTCATTGTTTCCATCACTTCGCCAATCACAATACCCACCAATCCCCCCTTGATGGATTCATATTGTGCAACAGACTCCACTTCCAGCCCGCAATTTGTCAGCAGGCCGGCAACTTCATTTGCAGAAATATTTACGGGGCAATAATTTTTAATCCAGTTGAATGAGATTTTCATAAATAAATATTACCGGAACAAAAATCATGAAATATTTTTGATTAATATTTTTGCCGTATCAGCTAAGTATATTTCTCAAATGATTTTTAAAATAAATCCGCCATTCACAAGGATGATGATTTTGTTCACATCACTTGCAATTTCGTCCTGTACGAATCAAAAGAAACCGGATTATCAACCGGGCGGCATGTTGGGAGAATGGAATCAGGAATTAACCAAAACCATCATGCAGGATTTGTTTCCTCCTCCTGTTGCTTCACGGATTTATGCATATTCACACATTGCTGCTTATGAAGCCATCCGTCATGCTGACAGTAAACTGCCCGGATTTTCAGGGCGGCTTAATGGTCTGGAAGAACTGCCGCAACCTGAAAAACTCAATGATTATCATTTCGGAATTTCCGGATTGTGCGCCTTTATGGAAACAGGAAAAAAACTTTGCTATACCACCCGGTATCTTGATGAATTCAAAAATCACTTTCTCGATTCAATGAAGCGATTGACCGGAGATGAGCCACTGGTAGATCGTTCGGAGCAATTCGGATACGAAATTTCAAGAGCAATTCTCGCATGGGCTTCAAAAGATAACTACAGGGAAACAAGAAGTGCGGTGAGGTATTCATTATTATATAGTCCCGGTTCGTGGCTGCCTACTCCTCCCGATTACATGCAGGCGGCTGAATCGCAATGGAACAAAATCCGCCCTTTTGTGCTTCCGGATGCATCCTGTTTTCTTCCGGATTCATGCCCTAAGTTCAGCACCGAAAAAAATTCCATGTTTTATAAAATGGCGCTTGATGTTTATCAGGCATCTAAAAATGCGGACAGCAATCAGCGTAGTATGGCCATTTTCTGGGACGACAATCCGAACGTTTCGGATCAGTTCGGACATCTGGAAGTTTTTAATCAGAAAATGACACCGGGGGGGCATTGGATGGCGATTACTGCTCATATTATAAAAAAGAACAACCTTTCTCTCCCGGAATCTTCGCAGGCATTTGCATTGACCTCTATTGCCATTGCAGATGCATTTATATCATGCTGGGATGCCAAATACAGGTTTCAAACCATTCGGCCCGTAACGTATATCAACCAGCATATTGATGAGCATTGGATGCCCTTGCTTCAGACGCCCCCCTTTCCGGAATTTCCCAGCGGACATAGTCAGATTTCAGCCGCTGCGGCCACTATTCTTACCGAAATTTTCGGAGATAATTTTGCGTTTACTGATTCGTCTGAAGTGCCTTATGGCTTGCCGGTTCGGTCTTTCAAATCATTTTATAAAGCTTCTGATGAAGTGGCATTAAGCCGATTCTACGGAGGAATTCATTTTATGCCGGCAAATGAAACGGGAAAAGCAATGGGAAGAAAAACGGGCAAATTTGTGCTTCAGAAATTATTGTCAGAGCATAAAATTGAAAAGTAACAAGTCAGGTTATTATTTCCTGAATTTATGTTTTTGTAAAGTTTTTTCATTCTGTAATTCCGCCATGCTTATTCAACCACAAACCAGTCGTTGAGCAATGACTCTTTATTATATCGCATCGGTTTTCCGGAATTAAAATTAATGAAGGATTTTCCAGCATAAACAGCTATTGCATGCCCGGCTGCCGTATCCCATTCCATCGTAGGCGCCAGGCGTGGGTAAACATCTGCGGAACCTTCAGCAACCAGGCAGATTTTTATGGAACTTCCTGCCGATAAAAAATTTATATTTCCATGCTTTTTTTTCAGCTCATCAATGTATTTTCCGGTTTCGTCAGTGAGGTGAGACCGGCTTGCCACTACCGTGAATTCGCCTCTCGAAGCCGGCAAAGGCAATGGATCCGAATGTTTGATAATATCTTCAAGACTTTTGCTTTGCATTGATTGTACTGCTCCATTGTATTTATAGCTGCCGGTATTTTTATCAGCAAAATACAAGGTGCCGCTCACAGGAACATAAACCACTCCCAAAACCGGATTATGTGCATGAATCAATGCAATATTAACCGTAAATTCTCCATTCTTTTTGATGAACTCTTTAGTGCCATCTAGAGGATCCACCATCCAGAAGTAATCCCAGCTTTTGCGCTCATCATAGGAAATATTTTTTCCCTCTTCACTCAGTACAGGATAGCCGGATGAATCGAGCATTTTTATTATGGCTTTATGCGAAAGCTTATCCGCCCGTGTGAGCGGGGAGTTATCCGGTTTCAGCTCCACTTCTGTTTTTTCAGAATAAACCGAAAGAATTTCACTACCTGCCTTCACCGCAGCCCGTATTGCCAATAATAATAAATCGTTTGAAGAAAGCATTTGTTTCAGATGATCATTCCTGCTGCTACCGTTTCATTAGTTCCTTCGTCAATCATAATCAAACTGCCGGTAATCCGGTTCTTCCGGTAGCTGTCATAAAAAAGCGGCTGCGTGGAGCGTATCTGGATTCTGCCGATATCATTCATTCCAATTTCAAGATCCTTTTCGAGCCGGTGAAGCGTATTAATGTCCACTTTATACCTTATTTCTTTTACGATGCAACGAGCTTGTTTGGTAGTATGACGGATGGCATATTTTCCTCCGGGCTGAAGTTTTTTTTCATTCATCCAGCAAACCATCAGGTCAATATCCTGCCCGATGTTTGGAACATTGTTTTCACGTACAATCATATCCCCCCTGCTGATGTCCACATCCGTATCGAGTGTCATGGTAACTGACATGGGAGCAAATGCTTCATCGAGCGTCTGCAGCCCTTCTGCGGATGGGTATTCAATGGTTTTTATCCGTGCATTGAATCCTGAAGGAAGAATTTTAACCTGGTCTCCCGGTTTGTAAATTCCTCCGGCTATCCGTCCCGCATATCCCCTGAAATCATGAAATTCGGTTTGCTGCGGACGAATGACATACTGAACAGGAAACCGGCAGTCAATATGATTGTCATCGCTGCTGATGTGTATATTTTCCAGGAGATACATCAGTGTGGGACCATTGTACCAATCCATATTTTGCGATTTCTTTACCACATTGTCTCCCTTCAATGCACTGATCGGAAGAAAATGAATGTCTTTGGTTTCGAGCTTGGAGGCAAGCATCCGGAAATTATCTGCAATATTTTCATATACCTCCTCGCTGTAATCCACAAGATCCATTTTGTTAATACATACAATCATGTGCGGAATTCCCAGCAGTGATGCGATAAAAGAATGCCGGTTGGTTTGCTCTACGACCCCCTTACGGGCGTCTACAAGAATTACGGCAAGATTTGCTGAGGAGGCACCCGTAACCATATTTCGTGTGTATTGAATATGTCCAGGAGTATCAGCAATAATAAATTTACGCCTGGGTGTTGCAAAGTATCTGTAGGCAACATCAATCGTAATTCCCTGTTCGCGTTCAGCTTTTAATCCGTCTGTGAGCAGAGATAAATCTATATGTTCAAATCCGCGCTGCCGGCTGGTTTGTTCGATGGATTGAATCTGGTCTTCGAAAATAGATTTACTGTCGTAAAGCAATCGTCCGATGAGCGTACTTTTACCGTCATCAACGCTGCCGGCAGTAGTAAACCGGAGAAGCTCCATGTCACGATAGCGCTCTTTTGTTAACTGGGGAACCATGCGGTGTGAAAAAGTTTAAAGTATAAAGTTCAAATTTTAAAATCGTTCAATCATTCATTCACTCTTTCAATCATTCATTTTCTCAAAAGTACCCCGCTTTTTTTCTGTCCTCCATAGCAGTTTCCGAACGCTTATCATCAGCACGCGTACCGCGTTCGGTAGTTCTGCTGGCGGCAACTTCAGTGATAATGTCTGCAATATTAGAAGCCGGTGAAAGAACAGCGCCTGTGCAGGTCATATCGCCAACGGTACGGAATCGCACACGCATTTTTTCTACTTTTTCTCCATTACGAATCGAAATAAATTCCGAAAGGGCAAGGATGACCCCATCACGGTTAATACAATCCCGGTCGTGCGAAAAATAAATATCAGGTATTTCAAGCTTTTCGGCAGCTATGTACTGCCATACATCCATTTCCGTCCAATTGCTCAGCGGAAAAATCCGGAAGTGCTCCCCGATGTGTTTTTTTCCATTAAAGAGATACCAAAGTTCCGGGCGCTGGTTCTTCGGATCCCATTGCCCGAAGTCATCACGATGTGAAAAGAAACGTTCTTTCGCACGCGCTTTTTCTTCATCGCGTCTTGCTCCGCCCAGGGCTGCATCTATTTTCAACTCTTCGATGGCATCGAGCAGGGTGATGGTTTGCAAAGCATTGCGGCTTGCATTGGCGCCTTTTTCTTCTACAGCGCGTCCTCTGTCAATCGTTTCCTGAACGGATTTTACGATCAGTCGGGCGCCTGCACTTTCAGCCAGGCGGTCGCGGAAGGAAAGTGTTTCCGGAAAATTATGACCGGTATCAATGTGAAGCAGTGGAAAGGGAATGCGGGCCGGAAAAAACGCTTTGCGTGCAAGATGAGTCATTACAATAGAGTCTTTTCCGCCTGAAAATAATATAACCGGCTTTTCAAACTGGGCAGCGGCTTCGCGAATCACAAAGATGGATTCCGATTCAAGCTCTTTTAAGTGACTGAGATGGTAATAAATCATTTACTATGCAATTCTGAAAATCAATTATTTTATAAGCGTTTTACAGGTGTGTGCGGAAATTGGTTGCTGAAATCAGAGGTCTTCAAAAATATTATTTCAAAAAATCTTGCAGCAAAGTGAGGTTATTTTTTACGGATCAGAATTCTTTGAAGTACAAAATTAACAACATTGTCTGCTGATTCCTCAACCGAAAGCCGGTCGGACCGGATTTCAATCTCAGGTTGCAGCGGTGATTCAAACGGTGAGCTTATGCCGGTAAAGTCAGGAATTTCTCCGGAGCGCGCTTTTTTATATAATCCTTTCACATCGCGCTGCTCGCATACTTCGAGGGGGCAATTTACAAATACTTCAGCAAATTCATCAGCATCTACCATTTGCCGTACCCGATTCCGGTCTTCACGAAACGGGGAAATAAATGCAGTAAGCGCCACGATGCCTGCATCCACAAATAATTTAGCTACTTCGCCAATCCTCCGGATGTTTTCTTTCCTTCCCGCTGGGCTGAAATCCACATTGCTGTTTAATCCATGACGGATATTATCGCCATCCAGCAAATATGTTCTGACTCCCTGCTGATGCAGCATTTCTTCAACCCTTCCGGCAATCGTGCTTTTGCCTGAACCAGATAACCCCGTAAACCATACGATCATTGATTTGTGCCCGTTTTGCTTCTGACGGTGACTTTTCGAAATATGGTATTGATGTCTGATAATATTTTTTTCCATCGCAGGAGTGTTCAGCAATTTTGATTCCGTTTAATATAATTGATATATATATCCTAAAATAGCTATTGCAACCACCATAAATATTAATGTAAGCGGGGTTCCGAATTTCACATAATCTTTAAACTTATATCCTCCCGGACCATATACCATCAGGTTGGTCTGATAGCCAAACGGTGTGATAAATTCTGCGCACCCTGCATACGCAATGGCAAGGATAAAAGGCGTGTATGACAACCCTGGAGCTGCTGTGGTTCTTAATTCTTCGACCATTGCCATAGCCACCGGAAAGGTAATTGCCACCGCTGCTTTATTCGTTACAACCATAGCGAGAATATTTGTTAGCGCATATATTCCGATCAGGGCAGCCATTGGACTATGAAAAGGTTCGAGTACAGTAATAAGTCCACCGGCAAATAACTGTGCCGCTCCTGAATTGGTAATGCCTTTGCCGATTGCCAGTGCCATCACCAGAATGAGGAATAAATCCACATCAATGGAGTTTTTTAGCTCCTCCACCTTAATCATTTTAAGAATGGAAATGATTATGATTGGAATGAGCAGCGCTTTGAACAGTCCAAGGGAAGTGACTCCACTGATGACAAATGCTGAAATAACAGCTAAAATTATAAGCGCGGTTTTTCTTTTGTCCACATTCCTGATTTCATGCACTTTGGAGATGACATATAAATCGCGCGATTCACGAACGCGATCATTGAAATCATTTCCGGCAATGAGCAAAAGCAGATCACCGGTGCGGAGAATGACCTCACCAATGCTTCCATCAATGCGTTCTCCGTCACGTTTCACGGCAACAATTGCAGCATCATACATGCCTCGAAAGCTCGTTTCCCGCACTTTTTTGCCGGTAAGCGCTGAATTGGCTGCCACTACCACTTCCACCACATCGGTTTTTTCATGATCAGGTACGGAAGCAAACGATGGGAGCAACAGCTCGCGTGGATTTTTTATCATGTCAATGATGGTGTCGGTTGCACCCGCAAAAATCAATACATCTTCCTTTCGGATGACG
>Ga0187893_10006294_pt1 | contig 20442 bp, 10 predicted proteins | sample MA1701074metaG_FD_139574 | JGI IMG/M metagenome (GOLD analysis project Ga0187893, IMG submission 139574) | White microbial mat communities from a basaltic lava cave in the Kipuka Kanohina Cave System on the Island of Hawaii, USA - MA170107-4 metaG ...
AGTGATCAACCCAGTGCTGGCCGCGGGACAGATTGAAGGCGGCGTGGCCCAGGCAATCGGCTTCACGCTATTTGAAAATGTCGTTTGGGAAAACGGGCGGATGGTGAACAACCAGATGACCAATTATATTATTCCGACTCCGGCTGACATTCCGCCGATCCGCGTCTACTTCGAAGAGAACCCGTACGCTTATGGGCCGGGCGGCGCTAAAGGGATTGGTGAGCTACCGATGGATGGCGCTGCGCCGGCCATCCTGAGCGCGATTGAAAATGCCACGGGGGTGGATTTTAATCACGTGCCGTTGATGCCGGAAGCGTTGATGCAGGGCTTGGCGTTAGTAAGCTAAAGGTGAATCTCCCGATATTCCCCTTCGGTAATTTCCTCTACAGCGGCAGCTATCTCCCGCGAGAACTTCTGTATTTTAGGCCAACTCGTAGTGCCAAGAACTAGAATAGCCAGCTTTCGTCCCGCCAAATTTTGCTGGTAGCGGAGTTGTTGATCTGTTGTAATGAATACTGCGAAAGAGCCTTCTGCACTTCGTAGCAAGGTACCGTTTTCCATGTCAGACCAGCCCATTTCATAGACGGTCGTGACCTCGTGGCCAATGAGGGCATTTCTTAAAGGAACTGGCGTCCCTTGGTCAAAGAGGATTTTCATTCTCAGCAAATACCTTTGACTCAGCTAAACTTTAGTCAGACTTTGCTCAGCATGAGTGAGGACGGCGACAACTTGCTCAAGTTTGACGCCAGGAAACCACTCTAGGAATTCGTCGATACTTGCGCCAGCTTCGAGGTTTTCGAACAATGCCCGTACTGGGACGCGAGTGCCTTTGAACACCCATACGCCACTCACCTTTTTGCTGTTGCGTTCGACTTCTGGACAATCTACCCAATCCAGCATGCCTGTATCTTATGTCTCATTAGGCTTCCCGAGCAAGAACGTTTGGAGTTCCAGTCCCGCATTGCCATTCCCGGCTTGGAAAGATAATCTCTCATTCACCGTCATTAGCAAATGAGTGACCCAGCCCTTCAGAAAGCCAACATTCGGTGCGCAGTCAATGGCCAGGAAACAACTCTTATGGCCTATCCGATGGAGCGCTTGCTCGACGTGCTCAGGCATCAATTACGTTTGACCGGCACGAAAGAAGGATGCGGTGAAGGCGAATGTGGCGCCTGCACCGTCTTCATCAATGGTGAAATCGTCAATAGTTGTCTGGTGCCGGTCGCGCAAGTCGACGGTGCGAGCATTACTACCATCGAAGGGATCACGAGCGATGATCAACTGCACGTAGTCCAAAAGGCGTTTATCGAATACGGCGGAGCACAGTGCGGCATCTGCACGCCCGGCATGGTGATGGCGGCCGTCGATCTGCTCAAGCGCAATCCAAATCCGACAGAGATCGACATTCGTAACGGGCTGGCGGGCAATCTTTGTCGCTGCACTGGTTATATGAAGATCTTTGAGGCAGTGATTCAGGCTTGCAAGATGAAAGACTAAGGCATGAGGGCATTCGTTCCCCACTACCAACTTAGAAATGCCGAGTCCTTAAATGAAGTACTCGATCGCCTGGCACGCGAGCCGGGCGTCTGGAAGCCTTTTGCCGGCGGCACCGATCTAATGGTGCTCCTCGAAGCCGGCAAGCTACCACACAAGAACTACATCAATATTTGGAATCTAAAAGAGCTGCGCGGGATTGAAGTTACCGATACACATGTCACCCTGGGCGCTTTGACGACTTACACTCAGATTCAGTCGCATTCTGTGTTACGAGGCGAGTTTCCAATGTTGTGCCAGGCAGCAAGCGAAACCGGTGGCCTCGCGATTCAAAATCGAGGAACGCTTGGCGGCAATATCGTCAATGCTTCTCCGGCAGCCGACTCGCCGCCCGCTCTGCTGGTTTACGATGCCGAAGTTGAGTTGCTTTTGAGTGCCGGCTCTCGGTGGGTTCCGTATCACGGCTTTCACACCGGCTACAAACAGATGCTCATTCGCCCAGACGAAATTCTAGCCCGGATTCGTTTGCCGAGGAGCTCTCGCCACCTTAAGCAATACTACCGTAAAGTTGGCACGCGAAAAGCCCAGGCAATCTCAAAAGTTTGCTTTGCCGCCAGTGCAGTTATCAACGGCGAGCATTTGCAAAACGTGCGCATCGCATTGGGCAGCGTAGCGCCAATTCCGATTCGTTGCCTGAAAACGGAAGATGCTCTGCGCGGGCAGTCGATGTCTCAACTGCTCGAGATAGGGGAAGCGGCTCTCACCGCTGAGATCGCGCCGATCGACGACGTCCGATCTACGGCGAATTACCGGCTTAGAGTGAGCCTTAACTTGTTAAGAGAATTCCTGTCAGGTTTAAGGTCGGCCCATCAAAGATAGATCCGCCAATGAACAGTAAGAATGGCCTATTGAATTTGCTTGCCTCATCGGATTCTTAGCTGTAATCTGCGCTGGACTTTAAGGCTTCTTTTTAAATGATGTGTTCGCGGTCTTCTCATTAGACTGCCGGTTAAGTTCGGGAGAACCATGATGCTGTCCTTACCACGGCTGTATCGTAGGAAATATTCCCCTACGAAGCACTCAATCCGCGGCCTGCCAATTCGGCGGTTGATCGCTTTTCAAATCGGTTGTCTTTTCCTCATCAACCCTCCCTCATTGGAGAAAAAAGATGCTAAAACGCGTACTCTGCCTCATCCTTGGTTACTCACTTCTCACATTTTCAATCGCTGGACCAACCCTGGCCAACATCTCGAGCTATGCGGAAGACAGAAGTTTATCTCCGACGGTTCGGAAGGAGCTGTCGTGCCCGACCTGCGTAGGGAAGACCGACAGTAAGACAATGGATGCGATTGATGGCCTCGCGGCGGTGGGCCGCACCACGCAGATCCAGGCGCTGTTCCCAATTCAGCGTTCAATCCGCGAAGGGACGCCGGTCAATTTTGTCTCCACTGCGACCGGACACCTTGCCTTCGCGATCAATGATCTCGAGCTGGCCGGACTAATGCCCGTCGTGCTTCAGCGTTTTTACAGCAGCGAGCGTAAGGAAGATCGCGGTCTTGGCGCAGGATGGTCGTTCGCCTTGGATGATCGGATTGCGATTGACGGCGATGCAGCTACGTTGACCAGTGGTGACGGTTCGGTTTCCACGTTCCGCGCCGACGGTGGTACCGGCAATTTCATCCTGGCGGCCCAGCAGCCATCGCTGCACCAGTCCTTCAAAGTAAGCGCCGATACAATTAATGAGGAAATTGGCGGGTTGAAGCGGATTTACAAAAGAGTGGGTATCGCATATCGCCTGACGCAGATTAATGATTCCAACGGCAACAACTTGAAGATTAGCTTTGACTCAAAAGGAAACATCGACCGAATTGAGGGAAGCGGATCTCGGCTCCAGTTTGAATGGTCGGAAGAGGCAGGCGCCCGTTTGCTTGGCGTGACTGATAATGCGGGACGGCGCCTCAGTTTCAAACATGAAGGACGGCGCCTCCGAGCTGTCATCGACGCGGCGGGGAACGAGTGGAGATACAAATATTCCTCGGCGGGGTTGACCACCGCGCTTGACCCCCTCGGAAGAGTAATGCTGCGCGCCCGCTATGATCGAACCGGCCGAGTAATAGAGGCAGGCGATGCCGCCGGGGCTTACACTTACGATTACGATTCGGCGTCAAGTATTTCCCGACGCACGGTAGTTGCCGATCCTTTGGGTGTTAAGACAATTTATGAACACAATGGCTTTGGCGCGTTAGTGGCGCTTCAGGATGACAGCAGTCAGAAGTTACTGGAGATTACCTATGATTCCGCTAACCGCCCGACGAGCGTTTTATCGGCCGGAGGCGGTGAGTCAAATTTCGGTTTTGATGAGCAGAATCGACTGACTCGTTCCTCATCTGTGGGTTCTTCCAAGGTCTACATATATGACGAGAGCGGTCGAGTTGTTTCACTAACCAACAATGGAGTTCGAACTGATTACGCGCGCGACACCCGGGGTAATATTGTAGCTGCGGCCAGTAGTGAGCCCAGCCAAAGTTACCGGGCTGCTTATGATGCTCGCGGCCGGCTCTTAACCATCGAGTCTGAGACTGGGGGCAAAGTAACCAATGAGTACGATGCTAATGGCAATCTCACAGCCTTCAGCTCTGGAACGACGGGTCGCACGCAAATAGAACGGGACGCCACCGGGCAGATCATTGAGAAGCGATTTCCTTCCGGTCTGTCAATTCGATATGATCGCAACTCGCGCGGAATAGTAACTAGAAGGAGCGAAAGCAATGGCCAATCAGTAACCTTTGAGCACGACTCAAGTGGAGCTTTAACAGGTCTGGTAAGGTCTGATAATACCTGGATTCGTGCCAGTCGTGACCTTGCCGGGCGCATTGTCGCCTTAAACTCCTCGGCCGGTAAATCCCGCCGTTTCGCCTATGACTCACGTGGTGGGTTGACTGAATACACAGATGCGACCGGCCGACACCAACAGTTCCAATACGACGCCCGGGGCCGACTCAGAGGTATCAGCGACGACAAGGGTAACAAGACGACGATTCAGCGTGATGAGAGAGGAACAATTCAAAGCATCGTTCGCTTAAGCAACCAGAGCCGTCGATATTCCGATAATCGCGCTGGTCGACTGGTTAGGGAGCAACTCCCGCCAGGTGGGTCCAATCAACTAAAACAATTTGTTTCGGCTCGGTACGATCTCTCATCCGCATTGCCTCCTCGAGGCTCAGCCAACCTTCTGCAATTTGAATGTATGTTTGGTGCCGACGGCTTCCCGTCTTTTACTCAAGACTGGACTTACTGTTGGGATCCTTACGGAGGCTTCGGGGGGAGTGGTGCGGCCTCCGGAAGCGGCGGCGTTTGGGGTGGCTGTAATCCTCTCGATCCTTATATGTGTATTTCGTTTTTCGGTGAGACCACTGAACAATGCAACGCCAGAAATAGACTGATTTGCCAGAACAGCCGCAATTCATGCGGCACAGTCGCATTCACTCAATACCTGGGAACTATGGCAGGGTGCATGATCTTGATGCATGCGAATCCAGTCGCCGGAGCAGCTTGTGTAACCGCTGCTTTCGCCCTGTATTTGGCTAACATGAGCAATTGTGAGTTGACTTATCAAAACTGCCTGTTGGCGATCACCGATCGATGCAGAAGATGACACTCGCACTGTTCACACCAATGCGCCTGAATCGAGACTAAGACAGTGCCCAACAGTCTGACCAAGTGAAGGGAGAATGTTATGAAGATGCAAAAAAATGCCCTTAATGCGTTCCTGTTTTGGTTGGTTTGTCTTGCTCTGGGCACTGTCGTTTACTGGTTCTATATTGGCCCGCCTGGGTCCCGGTTTATCCAGATTGTTCTAATCGGGGCTCTTTTGTCGCTGTGTCTCTTTTTTGTCGGCTTGAAGGCGACTAAAATCAGCAAGAACTTTGCTACCCTTCTTGCTGTTTGTTGGTTTTTCGGCGCCTATGTTTTCTTCGCGCTCGCGCCTTCACTCGATCCGCGGCTGCTGTTGCTTTTGCTACTGGGAATCGGGTTGTCGCTCAACGCAGCGCTGAGTGTGATAATCAAAAGAAGAGCCTTGCACTAGCTGCCAAGGCTGACTGGCGGAACTGATCGCCCAGTGCTGGCGGTCGCCATTCGCAGCATCCTAACCTTGACCTGGATTACGGCTGAACGTGGGTCAGATTCTCATATAGGCATATCCATTCAACATATCGCGACCATTTATGATTTCGGTAAGACTGAGGTAGACAACCTACATAGTCAGGAAATTGGTCGACGTTTATCATCTCACGTTCACTCAGTTTTGAGGGGCAGCTCATAACTTCCGCTGGAAAACCCGTTCAGTCGGGCAACCCGTTTAGTCGTTGACATTCCTCTTGCAATGTTATAGAAGTGCCTTCCAACTCTGTGAATCAGGTCGCGCTAACTCACTAACACTTAAAACAACGGGACCTACTTGAACTCTCCAGTCCTTCAGCTACTCTCAATCATTACCCAGCGTAGTTTGTCGGCGAGTCTGAAACGGTCCAGCTAACCAAAGAGGAGATGGTTATGGGCAACGACAAATATACTTATCGGATCCACCCGGCAATCGGGTTTGCGCGGGTCGGCAATTCCCCGGACTCGTTTTACCTCGAACCCACCAGCGTCGGAGGGCTTCCGATTGAGTGTGACGAAAAGGGCCACGCTAAGCTGGATGAGCATGGTCACGAAATGCCAGTCACGCAGTTCAAGGTGGGCGGACAGATCAGGCGTCAAGCGGCGCGCTTCCGCATCTACCGGTATGAGGATGGCAAAGATCCCGTCGAAATCAAACCAGGAAAGGGTAAAGGCCTGAAATCCGTGAAGTGGACGGTGCACATGGCAAACAAGAAGGCGGCCTGGTGGAACTTCTCGGAACTTCAGGGCGATATTATGGTTGGAGAGGACAACACTTACGAATATCAGAGTCAGTTTTGGAAAGGACCAACCCTCAGAAATGCTAAGGTCAAAGATCGCCAAACACTGATTATAGACCCCGGTCCCCGGACTCTTACTCAGCCGGGCAAGTGGATCGAGCTGGATGCGTTATCTGCACCCGATGGTTACCACGTCAATTTTCCGGATCAGTCGATCACGCCGTATGCGGTCACCACGCTCGGACGAGTGAGGATGACGGAGCTTGGAGAGTTGCTAATTCTCGGCGGCTACGGTAATACCGGAGGACCGGAAGGCCAACCCTTAACCTCTTTTGCCGGCGGCGACGGATGGTTTGACGATATCGCGGACGGACCCGTGACCGCGGAGGTGGAAACCGATGATGGGCAGAAATTAACCTTAAACGCCTGGGTCGTGAGCGCGTCTCCGAAGTTCGCACCGGAACTCGTCAACATCGCCACGCTGGCTGATACCTTTATCGACGTCGGGGTGCGCTCGATGGGTCTATGTCCGGAGCTTTACGACAACGGCTCCTTTAAGAATGACTATGTGGCCTGTTTCCAGCGCGACATTAGACCGATCTTTGAGTCGATGAAGGGGTATCGCTGGGTTGCCAACGTGGACGCCATGGTTAGCATTGCGACGCCCGGATTTGATCTGGCGGACGCAAGTGAGGCTAACCGCGAGAATCGCCGGGCCGTGTTTAGTATGTTCCGTGACCCTAAGGCCGGCAAGTACGCGCCCGAGCTCGCCCCTGATCATCAAAAACTTTTCGCGGAAAACGGTTTTCCAATGATGCCCATGAATTCGGGCGATAACTCGATCCGGAACTACTTCATCGAAAAGTTCATGGCGCTGACCCCCACGCAGTACCACCTTCTCAGGCAGTGGTCGGAAGGCAAGTTTGTTTATGATCGAGAGAATGACTGGGCTTCGTGGGCATCTCCTTTGGATATTGCCACTGCGGGCAATGCCGTTGGAGAACCCATGGCGCCTGGGATCGAGGTCACCTGGACGATGCGCAATCCCGTCGTGTTAGTGCCGGGGGATCCATTTCGGATCAAAGTCGCGCCTGAACGCATGTTGAGTCCTGAACGTGACGAGACCATCGCCGGGAATGGGTGTGAGCCTGGAGATCTCACCAAACGAATGGCGGTACCCTGGCAGGCCGACTTTTTCGACTGTACCGTTCAGGACGTGAACTTCACCACACCTACGTCAAACAAGACGATCAGCAACCTCAACATGATTCCCCTGGCCCCAACGTTCTACGCCTATTGGTGGCCTGCGCAAAGTCCCTTTAACGTTTACAGTGGAGCCATTACCACTTCCGAGCAGATGCTCGACGGAAACGCCCTGATCGGCAATGCGAACAATGGCCAAGTTCTGGGACAGGATGTTCTTTACCACCGTGGTCTGAATAGCTTTGGCGACGCGGTGGTGGGCTGGAAATACCTTGGTTTCATCTTGAACCGCACGACCGGTCCACATCGCGACATGCTCCAGTTCTTTGTGGAAAGCGAACGGTCCTTTGAGGCCTTTCAGTCGGGTTACTACGGGATGATGTCAGATGGCACCGTGATGAGCACACCGCCGACCACCGTCACCTCGACTGCCAATGTCAACGCTCAGAGCCAGAACGTATTTCCCATTCAGTGGCTGATTGGAAACTGATCGCGGAAACTGGATGCGAACACCCATCGCAATTGTGGGTGGAGGTCCGGCGGGTTGCGCCGCGGCTTTAACGCTGCGGCGCTACCTGCCAAATCTTTCGGTCACTCTAGTGACCAGACCACCGCCATCCGTTGCGGAGGTGCCGGCGGTCGGAGAGACCCTCTCTCCCGGTGTCTTGCCGTTGCTCGACTATATTGGGCTGCGGGAGCAGTTCCAAGAACTCGGGCATCTCCCCTCTGGTGGAACTACTTCGGCCTGGGGTTCGGAACATCTGCTTGAGAGGAATTATCTATTCACCGGCCGCGGCCACGGGTGGCACCTCGACCGATCCCGCTTCGACGCTTGGCTCTTGTCAAAGGCGCAAGAGGCTGGCGCCCGCTGCATCCGGTCTCGCGTAATCCGGGCGATTCGCTCAGAGGGTGTCTGGCGGATCGGATTGGAAGGAGGCGGCGATCTTGTTGCCAACGTCATCGTGGAGGCGACGGGCCGCTCGAAAGGGCTTCTGGGCGATCACGGCTCTGTCATGCGAAGGGACGATGGACTGGTGGCTGAGGCCAGATGGTTTTGGCACGGCCGTGATGAAGCCTCTGCTGACGGTGCGCTGGTCGAGTCGATCCCCGACGGCTGGTGGTATTCCGCATCGCTGCCCGGCGGGCGCGGCGTAGCGATGTTTATGACTGACAGCGATCTCCGCAGACAGAACTCATGGGACAACCGGCTGGCCGCTGCACCGGCCACCACTGCGCGCCTGGGATCATGGCAGCCGATGAAACAGACTGTTGTCAGGCCCGCCAACTCCCAGTGCTCACCGGTCGTGGTCGGCGAAGGCTGGGTCGCTGCCGGCGACACAGCGGCGGCCTTCGATCCAATCTCCGCATTGGGCATTGGTTTTGCCCTGCGATCTGGCATGGAGGCAGCGCGGGTGGCGGTGAGCTATCTTGAAGATGATGACGCCTTATCCACCGCATACGCAGCGTCAGTGGTCCGAATTTACGCTGACTATCGCGCCCGCTTACGGGGGATCTACGAACTCGAAAAGCGGTGGCCGGACAGTCCCTTCTGGGCCCGCCGACACGGCCGATGACTAACTACGATTTAAGTCAACGTCGCAAGTGATGGACAGATTGCAACAACCGCCTAACCTCCCAATCATTTCGACTAGACACTCTAAAGTGATAAGCGGCTCCCTAGTTTTAGGGTCGGAGTCAACCATTTCTGATAGTAGTTTCAGTCGTTCTAGCGATGGTATTGGGTTGGTCCGAAATGTATGCTTCCCAGGCAAGTTTCTTTGCGGAACTCTTTGAATCCCGGGTTCGCTACAGCGGAGCTTCCATTGGTGGGCAAGTCGTCCCGATTTTTGCGGGCGGTTTGATGCAGGTCGTGGCTGTTGTTCTTTTGAAAGCGAACAAATAGCCATTGGCCGGTTGCGCTTATACTCGTCGGCATGCGACGTTACATGTGTTTCCATTCTGCTGGCGAGCGAAACATTCCGCCAGCATTTCGGGACCACGAGGAAACCGCTAATACTTCAACCAACGTCAGGTTTGACGCAGTCGCTGAGTGGAGACCTTAGATTATGGAACGCGGGTATGAAGCAACATATCATAGCTGGCTGGAGGACCCTGAAGGCTTCTGGGCACGAGCTGCTGAATCGATCCATTGGTATAAAAGGTGGGACCAGGTTCTAGACACTTCACGCACTCCCTTCGACCGATGGTTTTCGGGAGCCCTGGTTAATACCTGCTACAACGCTCTTGACGTACACGTCGAGAACGGACGTGCAGAGCAACTTGCCCTCATCTACGACAGTCCTGTGACCGGCGTCATTAAGTCGTACACGTATCGTTTACTCCAGAACGAAGTCGCGAGGTTCGCGGGAGCACTGTGCCAGCAAGGCGTGAAAAAAGGTGATCGAGTGATTATCTACATGCCGATCGTCCCGGAGGCGTTGATTGCAATGCTGGCCTGCGCCCGCATCGGCGCGATCCATTCCGTAGTTTTTGGAGGCTTTGCCGCTGACGAGTTGGCTACTCGGATAAACGATGCCTGCCCAAAAGTGATTATCTCAGCGTCCTGCGGCATTGAGGTGAATAGAGTAATTCCATACAAGCCGATGCTTGATAACGCCATCAATTCAGCGAAGCAAAAACCTGAGCGCTGCATAATCCTGCAACGTCCGCAGGCAACAGCAGAGTTGATCGCCGGCCGCGACATCGATTGGTCCGAGGCATTAGCAGACTCCACAACTGTCGACTGTGTACCTGTAGCCGCGACCGACCCTCTCTACATTTTGTACACCTCCGGCACAACTGGTATTCCCAAGGGTGTAGTGCGCGATAATGGCGGCCACCTCGTAGCTTTGAAGTGGAGCATGAAAAATATCTACGGCATGGAACCAGGTGAAGTCTTTTGGGCGGCTTCCGATCTTGGTTGGGCCGTCGGCCATTCTTTTATGGTTTACGGACCTTTGCTGTATGGGAACACCACCATCCTTTACGAAGGAAAGCCTGTCGGTACGCCAGATCCTGGCGCATTCTGGCGGGTGATCTTCGAACACGATGTCAGCGTTCTTTTCACCGCGCCAACTGCCTTTCGTGCCATTAAACGTGAAGATCATGCTGGTGAGCACCTCCGGCTGTACGATCTAAAAAAATTCCGCACTCTGTTCTTGGCAGGCGAGCGTTGTGATCCGGATACGTTGGCGTGGGCCGAAAGCCAGTTGGGCGTGCCTGTCATTGATCATTGGTGGCAGACAGAAACAGGTTGGCCCATAGGCGCCAATTGTGTCGGCTTAGAATTGCTGCCGGTAAAACCCGGCTCATGTGGCAAAGCAGTTCCAGGATACGAGGTGCACGTGCTGGATGATGAAGGACTAACACTTTCCGATAGCCAAATAGGAAACATTGCCATCAAGTTGCCATTGCCCCCCGGGTGTCTTACGACTCTGTGGAATAACGATGCCGCATATCTTGAGTCGTATGTTGAATCCTATCCCGGCTATTACAAGACAGCGGATGCTGGTTATAAGGATAAAGACGATTATCTGTGGATCATGAGTCGCACAGACGACATCATTAATGTAGCCGGACACCGACTTTCGACTGGCGCATTAGAGGAGGTGCTATCCGCACACGCCGATGTGGCGGAGTGCGCGGTCATCGGTGTGGCCGACGAATTGAAGGGTGAGGTTCCGCTCGGACTAGTCGTGCTGAAAAGAGGAGTCGCACGATCACAAGAAAATATTATTGCTGAATTGATCGACATGGTGCGCGAGAAGATTGGACCAATCGCTTCGTTCAAAATAGTAACCGTTGTCAACCAGCTTCCCAAAACTCGTTCGGGAAAGATCGTACGAGGCACCATCAAGAAAATCGCTGATGGTATCCACTACCGAATTCCACCGACTATAGAAGATCCCGCAGTTATCGACGAGATCAAAGCCAACCTAAGCGCTATCGGTTATCCGCGTAGTAGGCAGCATCCGAAGTGATATAGAAATAACGGGTCATAAATTGAGATTGCTCATCACCGGAATCAACAACTTACGCGGACGATTCCGTCATTAAATGAAGTTCTCGAGGAATAGTCGGTCCGCTTAACGCACAGTGAGAGTTGAAGACCTCTCACTGCGCCTTTGTCCCATTTCCCCACCTCCGAAGAATCCATGCTCGGGCACGTACAGCAATGCCTTTATTGTTCAGGAACAGTAGTTGCCTTGATGTGAACGCAGGAGGTTTCTAAATGCGGTACGGTCTCCGTCTCACATACTCTCTACGCCTCTGTCTGCCGGAAGCAGCCACTCATCTTTGCCGTTACGTCTTGACAGGACTGGTTGCGTATCTGCTCATTGCTTTGGTAACAAGCGGAAGTGATCGACCGCAGGGTACGGTGGATTCTATGGCGGCCCCCGGCACGATCAGCGACCGCGCATTTCAGTTGCTGCACGAGAGGGCCGCCGCCAGCCAGAATAGCTTCTTCGTCTTCAGGGATGCAGATTCAGCATTCAATCACGGCTTTCCTTCCGGACTGTTCGGCACGATCGATCTACGAAGAGTCGTCCTCGATTCCCACTGTGTTGACGACCCCGCATCACCTGACGGCTGCTCGTCAGACCCTGCACGGCTGGACGTCGCGCGCGGTACTGTCTTCCGCTTCAAATTTCCTGCGCTTACCGGGTCTGACTTCGTCGGCTTGAACTGGCAGGAGCCGGAAGACTTTAATACTCAGCAAACCTCTGGCTATGATTTGACGCCCGCAACTGACGTGCGAATCGACGTGCGCTCCCCCGATTCCGTCAAAGTGCAATTCGGTGTGGGCGGCTGCGTCTCAAACTTCTTTCAACTCGGACCTGCTTGGACCACCATCAACATCTCCATCGCCGACCTGATTCCGCCGCCCGGCCCTTCCAACGCCCAGTGCCCTTTTGACTTGACCAATACGAAAGTCCTTTTCACCGTCGCAACCAACGCCTCGATGTCGCCGAACGGCGGGACCGTGCTGCTCGACAACATAAAATTTCTTCCTGTTCCTGCCCGGCAGAGCAGCGACCCGAAGGCATTGAGTCTTCCGGTTGGTAATCAAACGTTTGGTTCAGTGCTTCAGAGGGATGTCACCGTTGATCAAGCCAACCGAAACTTAGCGCCTATCTATGAGGCCGCCGCTACCACACTCGCGCTGCTCAGGCGCGGCCGGCCCGAAGATGTCAGCCAGGCGCTGAGAATCGCAGATGCTCTGGATTACGCCCTTCATCACGATAATCAAGGTAATCCGCTTCCAGTTGCGCCGGACGGATCCGTGGGGCTGCGCAGCGCTTATCAGGGTGGTGATATCGCCCTGCTCAACAGGCAGTTAGCCTCGGGCGCGCAGGCCGGAGATGTCCGGCTGGCAGGATTCTCGGTGAAAGACGGTTTATGCGGAACGAGCCGTTTCTGTCTGGTGCTGGACGGTGCGACGGGTGGCAACAACGCGTGGGCCATGCTCGCGCTGCAAGCGGCTTACTTACAGTCCAACAACGAGAAGTACTTTAATGCCGCCGAGATGATCGGCAAGTGGATCATCGGAACGCTTAAAGACCCAGCTACGCCAACGACAAACCCGCCGAGCTACGGCGGCTACTTCGTCGGTTTCGCGGACGGAGGAAACAACTTCCTAATCAAAGGCAAATCCACCGAAAACAACGGAGACATTTTTGTCGCGTTCAGTCTTCTCTCGCAGATCGAAAATGACCGCGGCAACACAGCCGCAGCTTTGCAATGGCAGTCGCAGGCGAACGTGGCCGGCGACTTCGTTATGCAGATGTTCGAATCGGTCGCAGGGCGCTTCTACGCCGGTACGGTCACCGCCGATCCGCCCTCGCCGCCGAATCCTCTACGCGGTAACTGTCAGTCACCCCATATCCAGAGGGGCAACGACATTATTAACACCTGCGATTTTCTTGACTCTGACACCTTCACGGCCCTGCCTATGGCGGACTCACCGCGCTACCATAACCAGATAGATTGGCGGCGACCCGCACAGTACGCCCTCGACCATTTCGCGCAAACCATCACGGCCGGCGGGCGCACCTACCGCGGCTTCAACATCGTTTCGAGCCCGAGCAGCGGTCCGAACGGCATAGCATGGGAGTTCACCGGACAAGCCGTCGTTACGGCCCGTTTCATAGACGCGATCTTCAACGAGACGACCTTCGAAGCAGCCGCCGCGTCCACCTTGGAACAGATTAAGCAGGCGCAGGAGTTCGGTCCCTTCGGCGATGGAATGGGACTGCCAGCCAGCACAATACAAGACGGCGATTTGCTGCCGCCATTGAATCAATGTCTCGACACGCCGTTTCAGTGCATACCCGAGCGAGTCGGACTCGCCGCAACAACGTGGGCCATCTACGCAGATTTGGGATTTAACCCGCTCTGGTTCGGCAGCCTCTCATTCTCACAACTCAGCCCGCCTTTTCCGGAGCAGCTCGTCGGCACGACCAGCCCGCCGTCGCGGATAACTGTAAGAAACACCGCGACGGCAAAAGTCCGGTTATCCGGCATCTCCATCGGCGGACCAAATGCCAACGAGTTCTCCGCGAGCGATGACTGCCCGTTAACTCTGATCGCTGGCGCAACCTGCACGATCACAGTCGCTTTTACTCCGTCTGCGGCGGGCGAACGCACGGCGACGCTGTCCATTAGCAACAATGCTCTCGGAGGTCCTCATTCCATAGTGATAGCAGGCACGGGCCTGGCTCTCAACGATTTCTCGCTGCGTCTTTCGCCCGAACCGCAGTCTGTAGTTGCGGGCGGTCAAGCCATTTTTACAGTTCAGACGCAAGTCACCCGCGGCTCGGCAAAACCGCTTACGCTCTCGGCGTCATGCCCAGGGTTGTCGTGTAACCTCAATGCTACGAACATCAACACGGGTGGATCCACCGCTCTCACCGTCTCAACCTCACTCGGTACGACGCCTGGTTCTTTCGCGGTCACCGTCACCGCAACCAGCTCAGAGGTCTCGCACATGGCGGTCACGAACCTCGGCGTCACACCGGGCGCGACCCTCTCACCAACGAGTCTGACGTTCCCGATACAACAACTTGGCGCGACGAGCGCGCCGCAAATGGCCACGCTACGGAACAACAGCGCGTCCACGCTGCCTATCGATCACATCTCAATCGGTGGACCATTCAGCGGCGACTTTGCACAGACTAATAACTGCGGATCCTCGCTGGCTGCGGGCGCGAGTTGTTTGATTAGCGTGACGTTTAAGCCGACCGGCGTCGATGCAAGAAGGGCCACGCTGTTCGTTTTCCACGGCGCCGGCGGCTCACCTCAGATGGCGGATCTGCGCGGCGTCGGCGTGGCGTCATGCAGCACCATCAGGGAATGCAGTCTCCAATTCCTCAACGAGCGGGCTTCCGAGAATCAGGACCATTTCTTCGTTTACAAGGACGCTGATTCCGGCTTCAATAAGGGCTTCCCTTCCGGCCTGTTCGGCTCCAATCTCAGCCAGGTTACGCTCGACGCCGCCTGTGTAGATGATCCGCTCTCTGCGAACGGCTGTGCCGCGGACGTCAAGAAGTTTGACGCGGCGCGCGGCACCGCATTTCGCATCACCTTCCCAGCGCTGGGCTTCGGCCAGTTCGTCGGGTTGAACTTTCAAGATCCGCAGGACTTCGATCCCAACAATAACCCCGGCGACGGTTACAACCTGAGCCCAGCCGACGCGGTGCAGGTCGACGCCCGCTCGCCGAATGGAGTTAGAGTGCAGTTCGGCGTGGGCGGCTGCGTCACAAACGTGATTACGTTAACCCCGGCGTGGCAGACGCTGACAATTCCTCTCAACACTTTGATCAAGCCTCCTGATTCGACAACCACGTGTCCTCCGGATATCAGCAACACTCACTTGCTCTTCACTGTTGTAACTAACGTGAGCAATGCGCCTGCGGGAGGCACAGTGCTCCTCGACAATATTCAATTTACTCCCACACCCTCACGCCAGATCCACGATCCCAAGGCCCTTAGCTTCCCGGTATCCTCACAGACATACGGGGTCGTGGCCAACCGCCGCCTGCCGATTCCTCCCGACCAGGTCAACCGAAACCTCGCAATCATCTCGGCGTCAGCGCAAACGGTTCTCGCCCTGCTGCGACGCGGCCTGCCGGAAGACGTGGAGAATGCGTTGAAAATCACTGATGCTTTTCATTACGCGCTCTACCACGACAACCACGGTGTCCCCATACCGTCCGCGCCGCAATCGAGTGCCGGTTGCTTCTCCGGCAATGCGGCGCGGCAGTGCGGCCTCCACTCGGCATACATCGCGGGAGACATCGCATTTCTAAACAACCAGCCCGCGCCGGCTCTCGGTCAGGCCGGCGACGTTCGCCTGGCGGGATTCTCGTCCGGGACGGCGCTGTGCGGTCCGAGCGAATTTTGTCTTGTGCTCGATGGCGCGACTGGCGGGGATAACGCGTGGGCGATATTGGCGCTCATCGCCGCTTACGAACAATCGCGCGACGTAAAGTATCTCGACGACGCGACCGTCATCGGCAACTGGATTATTGCCAACCTGGCGGACCAAGGCGGTTTTGGCGGTTATTTCGTTGGCTATACCGACGGCGGACTGCCGAAACAGTTGATTCGCGGTAAGTCGACTGTTCATAACGCGCAAATCTTCGCGGCCTTCTCCCGCTTGGCCCAAGCAGAGGCCGCACGCGGCGGCGTGGGCCCAGCGGCGCAATGGACCACGCGCGCCGCCGCCGCCGCGAAGTTTGTGCTTCGGATGTTTGATCATGCGGCAGGACGTTTTAATGCAGGCACGGTCCACGTTGCCAGTGTTGCTATTCAGGCGCCCGGCCTTTGCCCCGATCCGTCGAAGCAGAACGGAAACGATGTTATTAATGTGTGCGACTCACTAGACTCGAACACGGTCGCCACGCTGGCGCTGGCGGGCAGATTCGCTGCCGCTCTCGACTGGGCCCGTCCGATGCAGTATGCCCTGGACCATTTCGCGCAGACGGCGACTGCGGGAGGAAAAAGTTTTAGTGGCTTCGATCTCGTTGCCGTACAAACCGGCGGTCGAGTTGGCGTCGCGTGGGAGTTCACCAGCCAGATGGTTGGGGCAATGAACTTCGTCGGTGCAGCGCAATTCGTGAGTCCCGCGAACTCGTACCTGAACGAAATCCGTCGGGCGCAGATATCCGCTCCCTTCGGCGACGGCCGGGGCGTCGTTGGTTCAACGCTCAAGGACGGCGACACGCTGCCGCCTTACGAGCATTGTATGAAGACGCCGTTTGCATGCATCCCGGAGCGTCCAGGACTGACCAGTACTGCCTGGGGTCTGTTCGCTGATCTCAGAGTGAATCCCCTGCAATCGTCTCCAGTCACTTCGGTTTTCGAATTCGACTCGTCACACTTTAGCGTCGCGGAAGCCTGCACCGCAGCCAATGTGCGCGTCGTGCGGACAGGATTGACGAGCGAGCCGGCTTCGGTAAACATCGTCAGTCAGGATGGCACTGCCAAGCAGAAGGGCGACTACACTCCGGTCGTCGGTCACCTGGTGTTCGTCGCCGGTGAGACCGAAAAGACTTTTCAGGTGCTCATCAGCGACGACGCCTACATCGAGGGCGTCGAGACGGCGATGCTCCTGCTTCAGAACCCGTTAAATGGCGTCCTCGGCGACCCAAGCACGGCCACGCTCGAAATCGAGGACAACACGCCCGAATCGTCAAGTAATCCGATAGACCTTTCTCGCACCTTCGTCGGCCAGCACTACCACGACTTTCTTTACCGCCAAAGCGATCAGCCCGGGGAGGACTTCTGGACTCAGCAAATAGATCAGTGCGGCGCCAACACAGAGTGCCGGCAAGTGAAACGCGTCCAAGTGTCGGAAGCCTTCTTTCTCTCGATCGAGTTCAAGGAGATTGGTTTCCTTGTCATACGATCGCACAAAGCAGGGTTTGGGAACGCGAGGAATAATCCTCGCTATTTGAACTTCCTCGGCGATCAGCGTGCAGTCGGCGCTGGCGTCGTCGTTGGTCAGGGTAACTGGGAACAACAGTTGGAGGCGAACAAGCAGAGATATCTTCACGAGTTTGTTTCGCGCACCGAATTCGTGAGCCAGTTCCCGCAAGGGATGGCCGCCCCAGAATACGTAAGCCGGTTGTTCTTGAACGCGGGCGCGACGCCGACCCAAGCTGAGACCGTGGACGCCGTAAACAAGTATGGCGCAGGTGACGCGGCGGGTCGCGCGGCGGCGCTTCGGAGTGTCGTCGAGTCGGGGTCAGTCTTCAACGCTGAATACAACTCCGCCTTCGTGCTGATGCAGTACTTCGGATACTTGCGCAGAGACCCAAACTCGGGACCCGATCAGGACTTCGCCGGCTACGACTTCTGGCTTGCGAAGCTCAACAGTCTCAGTCTGCCAACCGAAGACATGCGTATCGATGCGCAGGCGCAGGCGCGGGTGCAGCGGGCTGAGATGGTTCGCGCCTTCATTGAGTCGATCGAGTACCGGCAGCGCTTCGGCGGTGCGCCAGGCGGGAACCAGTAACACGGTTTGAATCCGTGTAATCTGTGGCTAAATAATTATGATTGGTGTACTCTTTCTCCTTCACACCGTCAACGCCTATCGTCGGAGTTCCTTCACCATGCGACGAAAATTCTTCATTGGTACGCTACTGTTGGCGATTCTCCTTATTCAGGGTTTAAGTGAAGCGCTCGGCTGGCAGGCTCAGACCGTGACTGTCTGGCTTATCCCTTCAGAGCCTGCCGACGAAGATACCCGTGCGGACATCGAACTGTTCGACAGGAGCGTTAGTCAGGACGGCGCTGTCACCGTGCTGAACACGAGATGCAGGATTTACCGCGACCAGCTTAAGAATTGGAATCCCGAATTCGATTATCCAAACTTCCCTATCGTCAAGGGCCAGCGCGAGACGATCAGGGCCCTCGCGCGGTTCGCAAAACAGAGTGACGTACGCATCAACGTGCGCTTCGTCTGGTGGGGACAAGCCTTCCAGGAACTTCAAAAGGTTCGCGCCGCCGGAGCGAATGTGACGTGTGAAGACATTGAAGGCGGGCAGTTACAGGTCACGCCTGACGTGGCCCAGATTGGGACAACGTGGGTCGCTTATTTCGCTAAACGTCACGCCCTGCTCCCGCTGGACGGGCTGCCCAGCGAACTGAAGTTCTACAGCACTGCCGACATGCCGCAGGCCGCGCTGCGCTTCACTACTGATGTGCGCCTTATCTTTTATTGGAAAAGGATGTCCTCACCCACCAACCCGCCCCTGAGCCTGGACGGAAGCAGTTGGGAATCTATCCTCAAATCGCTTGAGAAGGTTTCGGTGGAGTCGGGCCAGAGTCCGCCTATGGCCGTGCCGACTGCCGCAGGCCCTAATCTCCTGCACGATTACGTACCGTTGGTGAGATCAGGTGGCGCGTCATTCCTGAACGCGAAGATGGACTACGTTGACCTGACTAGTGAAGCCGCACTCGGCGTCCCTAGATTGCTGGCCGAACGTGCGACTCTGACTGATGAGAAGAGCCGCTGGCATCGTCTCGTCGCTTTCCCGGAGATTACCCATGAAGAGGCGGTCCACCACTTCTGGGAAGGGGAATATTTCGCGGTCATCGAGCCGGCGGGGTTTATAAAACGTTGGCGGGATCAATGGCTCGCCGGCTTGAAAAGTAACAAGTCGCCCTTGCCCCAAAGGTTTGCCTCGCAGCAGGGAGAAAGTGCGGCCGCGACTCCTTTGAAATTCTGGGATTACGCGGGCGTTGCCGTCCCGCCCTCGACCTTCATCGGCGGCAGCGTTCTGTCGTTGATGAACCGCAGCGCGCCTCCTGCCTTAGCCGCAAACGATCTAATCCGATTTCTCGCCACCGATGAAGCGTATACAGCTATGCTGGCTGAACTCGGCGCCCTCCCCGCACAGCGCCCTGATTACGGCGTCAACCTCTTCATCGCACCGCTGGAAGACGAGCAACCCACGCCGGAAAGAGGCGCCTTGCCCGGCGGCTCACCCAACATCTCGCCCGGATTGGTCAACTTCGGTATCGCCCTCGGGATGGCGCTTGAAAGAAGGAAGGAGCTGGAACATCCACCGCTCGAAGAGTGGCCCACTGTTCTCGAGTCTCAGGAAGTTTTGGAGGGGTTTCAGCGTATGTGGCGCCGGATAGGAGAAGGCAATATCGCTGAGCTCGAGGCAGCCGCAGCGTCCACGGAGTTAGCCATCAACAGACATATAAATTTTCGAACCCGGATCGTGGGATGGATTAGGAACCAGTGGCGACTCATTGCCGGCGGACTTCTTCTGATTGTGACAGGGCTTGTCGCCTTCGGCTACCGCGAGGTTAAGCACAGTAAGAACCAGATGAAGGGCGAGCAGGAACGGGCCAGAGCCTTGAAAGAGAGAGCCGAGGCATTGATTCAGGTTCGCAAAGTTCGCGGGTTCGCCTCGTCCGCACTGACTATCGTTGACAGCGTTCATTACACACTCCGTTTTAATCCCTTTTTGGGTGACGCCGCTGAGAAACAGGCGTTGAAGGCGCGTGTGATTTCCGCGGGACTCCAGGGCTGGCGTAGGGGACAAGAGGACAGACTGTGGGAGCCTGAGAAGTTGCAGACCGTGATTTGGAGAGCGATCCTGCTGGCAGTTGAGTCGGTGCGCGAGCCGGATCTCTTCAGGAGATGGGAGAATTGCCGCTGTCATCCCAGGATATTCATGCGCCAGGAAAGGATTCTCCGCGATCACTCGACGGTGCGGAGTGGATGCCAGCCGTTCTACTTTAGCGTGCCCGACGTGATCGACGACGAAGTACAACTTCCTTTCATGTTCGAGCAGGCTTTGGTCTGTTTGCTTCAAAACGCGAT
>Ga0187893_10006295_pt1 | contig 20442 bp, 17 predicted proteins | sample MA1701074metaG_FD_139574 | JGI IMG/M metagenome (GOLD analysis project Ga0187893, IMG submission 139574) | White microbial mat communities from a basaltic lava cave in the Kipuka Kanohina Cave System on the Island of Hawaii, USA - MA170107-4 metaG ...
GCGTCCTGGCGCGGATCGGATCGCCGCGAGCGCAACATCCGCAACGCGCATTACCTGCTGACGACCGGCCGCCCGATCTACTTCGACTACCTCGACGGCCGCACCAGCGTGAAGCCGTATTAGCGACCGCCGGACTAGGCCCGTGTAGCGACTGGCGCGCGCTGTGTCATGGCGACGAACACCGCGCCCAGAATCAGCCCGTAGATGAGGTGGCCGACGAGGCTTCCCATCCCCACCATACGCATCGCCGGCATCGTCAGCGGCGCGAACGCCGGCATCCCGAGGAGCACCGGCATCAGGATCAGCCCGCCGAGGATCCACCAGAGGAAGCCGTACGCGGCGCCCCACCCGAGTCCGGCGCCATAGGTGTAGGTTCGCGCGCCGAGCGCCCAAGCGAAGATGGCGCCGATGACGGCGCTGTTGAAGAGGTGGTAGAGCCAGCCCGCGCCTGCGGTTGGCGAGCCGACGATCATCCCGACCATATTGATGATCGGCATCGCTCCGCCGTCGGGCGTCGGCGCCGTCATCATCTGCATCATCATCCCGAAGACCACGCCGGCGACGAGGCCCCCGACAATTCCTGCCACGAGTTTCGAGCTCATCTGTTCCTCCTTGACGACAACAGGTCTATTCTCGTGTCATGCCAAGTGGAGCCGCTGTGACCCCTCTCACGGAAACGTCGGTTCGTTCGGGGGCGTAACTCGGCGGTAGGACGTTCCATCAGGACCTGGTTGGGCTGCAGGGTCCGTGGGTGTCGCGCGACCTCGACGAATGACGAATGCAGGATCGTGTGAGCCGCCTCACTGTTCGGCCAACGGGAGCCGGGATGTCACGAGACCAGCCGAAGCCGCGCGGGGTCGGCGATTCGAATGCTGCGTCGCGTGGCGTCCACGAGCCCGCGCTGCCGGAAATCCTGCAGGACGATGTTCACCGTCTCTCGTGCCAGACCGACGAGGTTGCCCAGGTCGCGCTGATTCAGCCGGATCGGAATGACCACCCCACCGTTGTCACGAACGCCGTAATCGTGGGCCATGCCGAGCAGCGCGTGGGCCACGCGCGCGTGCGCGCTCTTGAAGAGCAGCTCCTCTATCCGCGTCTCGAACCGGCGCAGCCGCAGGCCGATCAGCTTGGTGATGCGGTAGCCGAGCGCGGGCGTCTCCTGGGTCAAGCGCATCAGCAGGTCCCGGCTGAGCCCGCAGAGCACGACGTCCTCGTGGGCCGTCGCGAGATGGCCGCGCGGCGCCTCGTCCACGATGGCGAGCTCCCCAAACACGTCTCCCGGGTACAGCAGGGCCAGGATCCGTTCGTCCCCGTCGCCGACCCTCGACGAAATTCTCACGACGCCGGCTTTCAGCAGGAAGATTCGGTCGCTGGGCTCGCCGGGCGCATAGATGTGCTCGCCGCGTTTCATTTCGTGCATCCGCGTCGCCGCCTCGACTGCGCGCTTCTGCGAATCCGTGAGGATGTCGATGAGCCGGAACCGCTCGAGGTACCACAGCTTGGAATGGACGGCCACCGGCGGAGTATACGATCAGCCGGTAGCTACCATCTATCAGCTACCGGCTCGCAAGCGTAGAATGGGCGCCGTGCGTTGGGCACGCGCGATCATCCTCGCCCTGATCGGTATCGCAGCCGCCTGGTCGTGGCTGTTCGTCGTCTCGCGGTGGGGGCCTGCCAACCGCATCGACATCCTCACGTTCAAAGCCGGACTGACCTCGACCGTGCAGCGCACGCTGCTGCGGCAGGGCGAGGGCGGTGGCGCCCACAGTCACACCGCGGCGATGGTCTCCGGTCTCTATGCGACGCCCACCTATTTCACGATGACCGAACAGACGCAGGAGGCGGATCGCTACCGTCCCGATCGGTACGCCGTCTTCTACGTGTTCGAGGACATTCACCTCGGGCAGCTGTCGCGCAGGGCACCCGCCTTCTCGCTTCGACTCGATGACGGACCGAGCCTCACCCCTTTCGATACGGAAGTGCTTCGGGACTCGCCGCACCATCGCGCTACGCTCGTCCGCTTTCCGAAGACCGACCCCGGCGGGGCGGCGCTGTTCGACGAGAACGCCTCGGCGCTGACCCTGGTGGCGCACGATCCGGCCGCGCACGTCGAGAAGATGATGCAGTGGCGCCTGCCGATCGTCTATCCGACCGGCCTCGACGGGACCGGGCTGCCGCTGCCGACGCTCCTCGCGCTGCTTGCCGGGCTGCTGGCGGTGCTGTCGCCTTGTTTGCTGCAGCTCACGGTCTACTACACCTTTGCGCTCGCGGGTATGAACACGCGTCCGCTCGACGCGGTCGCGTCGCGGCGGCGCGTCATCGCGACCGCGCTCTATTTCATCGCCGGGTTCACCATCATCTTCACCGTCAGCGGCGCGGCCGCCGGCCTGGCGGGCGAGCGCCTCCAGTCGTCCGGCATCATGGAGGCATGGAATCGCCCGCTCATGATCGCCTCCGGGCTCGGCATCCTCGTGCTGGGCGTATGGGTGGGCGCCAGCTCCGGGGCGCCCGGACTCTGCCGGCTGCCGCAGTTGTTGCCAGGCGTGCGGGGTCTGGCTGAAGGCGGACGCCACGTACACGGGTGGGCAGACCGGCTGAAGACGATGTTTCTGGGTGCCGCGTTTGCGATCGGGTGCTCCACCTGCTTCGGCGGCGCGCTCTTCATTTCGCTGATGATCTACGTCGGCAGCGTCGGGTCGGCGTCGCTCGGCGCGCTGGCGCTGTTCCTGTTCTCGATTGGCATCGCCGTTCCATACCTGCTCGCGGCGATCTTCCTGTCGCGCGCGCTCCCGCTGCTGACCTCCGTTCACCGCGTGTCGGCCGGCCTCGGCGCGGCGTCTAGCGTGGTGTTGATCTTCTTCGCCGTCATCCTGCTCACTGACACGTTCCACATCCCGAGCGACGCGCTCTATCGCTTGTATCTCGGACTCTGAGCGGGCCGTGAGGCAGTTGACAGCCGTCGGCACCGACGGTAGGCTCTCGCCCGGAGGTGACTACGGCGATCCCGGAGGTGACTACGGCGATGGTGTTCCGATCAGGTCCCGTCATTCTTTCGGTGCTCGCCGCCGCGTGCCTCGTGACGTCGTCCGCCCTCGCGCATCATTCCTTCGCAGTCGCCTTCGACGCCAACAAACCGATTACCGTCGAGGGGGTTGTCACGCGCGTGCAGTGGGAGAGCCCGCACAGCTGGATCTTCGTCGACGTGAAGGACGCGACCGGCAAGGTCGTCAACTGGGGATTCGAGGGGTGGCCGCCGGCGATGCTCACGCGGAGGGGCGCCACGCCGCAGATACTGAAACCCGGCGTGCCGATCACCGTGAAGGGCTATCGGGCCCGCGACACCTCGCGGAATTTCGCCGCCGCCATCGAGATCGTCTTTCCGGGCGGCAAGGCGATCGGTGTCGGAGCCGGTCCCGATACCGGTCGCGGCAGACGGGGCGGACCTCAATAAGCGCCGCCGGAGGGACGCCATGAACCGAGCAGCCGTCGCCTCGTTTGCGGCCGGGGTTCTCCTCACGTCCGGCGTGTTCGTCGGCGTCATGCCCGCCGCCCGGAGCGGTCCCGCGCCGTCCGCAACGGATGGGATCCCGCGCATGGCGGACGGCCGACCGGACCTGACCGGGGTATGGCTCGGCGCCAGCACCAACGACTACAACATCCCCGACCTGCTCGCGTTGTATCAGCCGTGGGCGCGCACGCAGATGGACACGCTGTCGGAGAAGGACGATCCCACGCTTCGCTGCATGCCCTATTCGTACCCGCGCGCCTTCACGACGCCGCATCCCGTCCAGATCGTGCAGCACCAGAACCCTGGAGTGGTGGTCGTGCTCACCGAAACGCTGCATTCCTTCCGAGTGATTCCGACCGATGGAAGCACTCATCCTGTCGACATCATGTACCCGACGTACCAGGGCGATTCGGTCGGCCGGTGGGAGGGCGACACACTCGTCGTGGACGTGGTCGGCTTCAACGACAAGACGTGGCTCGTCGACGGCCGCGAGGAGCCGAGCGGCTGGGTTCACAGCGATGCGCTGCACATCGTCGAGCGGTGGCGGCTCGTCGACGCGAACACGCTCGAATACGTCGCCACCGTCGACGATCCGAAGGTGCTGACCGGGCCGTGGACGCAGCAGCCGATGCGCGTCAAGCGTGCGCCGTTCAACAAGGTGTTCGAGGCGGTGTGCCTCGACACCACGACCTATTCGCTCGCCGAGGCGGCGCTCAGGAACAAGTAGGCACACAACACCAGACCATTCGGAGGAGGCGCCATGCGGGAACGCGTCATCTGTTGTCTTCTCGGCGTCGCGTACATGTTCGCCCCGGCGGTTGCCGGCGCACAGGACGCGGCGAGTGGCAGCATCGTTGGCGTCGCTCGGGACTCCGACGGGGCGGTCCTGCCGGGCGTGACCGTGGAAGCCGCGAGCCCGGCGCTCATTGAAAAGGTCCGCACGGTGGTCACCGACGGCGAGGGGCGCTACCGCATCATCGACCTCCGTCCCGGCACGTACGCAGTGACGTTCACGCTGACGGGCTTTCGCACGTTCCGGCGCGAGGGGATCGAGCTCACGACCGGCTTTGCCGCCACGGTGAACGCCGAGCTCTCTGTCGGCGCGTTCGAGGAGACGATCACCGTGTCCGGCGCGGCACCGGTCGTCGACGTGTCGAACACGGTGCAGCAGCTCGTCGTGCCGCGCGAAGTCCAGCAGGCGCTGCCCCTCGGCAAGCACGCCGGGATCTTCGTCGCGATGATCCCGGGTGCGACGCCCAATAACGGCGCGGTGGGGATCGACGTCGGCGGCACGAAGGGCGAGAACCAGCAGAATTTCGTGATGCATGGGGGCGGCGCGTGGGTCCAGTTGCGCGACGGCATGTTCTACGGCCTGCCGCTCGGCGGATCCAACTTCCTGTCGGCCGTCAACCCGGTGACCACGCACGAGACGACGGTCCAGACGGTGGGCGGTCTCAGTGCGGAGGCCCAGGGTGCCGGGATCCAGGTCAACTACGTGCCGCGCGACGGCGGCAACGTCTTCAGCGGCAGCTTCGCGGCGGACATGGGGCATCGCCGGCTGCAGGCCGACAACCTCGACGCCGGTCTGCGAGCGCGCGGCGCGACGCTGCCGGCCGCCATTAAGACGTTGTACGACGTCGGCGGCGGGTTCGGAGGCCCCGTCAGGCAGAACCGGCTCTGGTTCTTCGCCAGCTCGCGCCGCAACGAAACCTCCAGCTATGCACCCGGGAATTGGTACAACAGGCTGCAGGGGACGCTCTTCTACGAGCCCGATCTCGCGCGTCCGGCGTACGAACAGAACTATTACAGCGAATACGGCCTTCGCCTGACCCTGCAGGCCTCGTCCAGGGACAAGTTCACCGTGCAGCAGCGCGCCGAGCGCAGCTGCAACTGCATCAGCGGACCGCTTTCGGGGACGAAGACGCCGGAGGCGTCGGGCGACCGCTACTACTGGCCGTACATCACCACGCAGCTCGGATGGACGCGGGTGGCCACCAACCGGCTGCTGGTCGAGGGGCGAGGCCTGATCCTCTGGGGCGACATCGACCGCGATCACACCGACGTCGGGCGGAGCCCCAGCGATCCGGCGGTGTTCGATCGCGTTCGCAACCTCTTCTATGGCTCTCCCGGCACCGCCCTCGCCCAGGCAGACGCGCTTGGCTCGCAGACCTGGGGATCGTACCAGGTGTACGGGTCGGTCTCATATGTGACGGGGTCGCACAACTTCAAGGCAGGCGCGCAACTCCGCAAGATGAGCCTGGACAGCGTATTCACCATCACGGATGGCATCAGATACAACATGGCGGGCCGGACGCCGGAATCGATCACGCTCTGGGCGACGCCGTATGGCAACAAGTCGCGCGTGCAGCAGCATGCTGCCTACCTACAGGATCAGTGGAGCGTCCGGAACCTCACGCTCAATCTCGGCCTGCGGTTCGAGTACGTCCACGGCTACATGCCCGAGCAGCGGCTGGCCGCCGGTCCATGGGTGCCGGAGCGGAGTTTCGACCCCATCCGCAGCGTTCCCCGCTGGACCGACCTCAACCCGCGCGTCGGGGCCGCCTACGATCTGTTCGGCAACGGGAGAACGGCGCTGAAGGCATCGGTGGGCCGGTACCAGATCGTGCAGGCGATCGGGCCCAACAACTTCGTCGTTGCCACTAATCCGGTGAATCTGATGGTCACGAGCGCGGAACGCACGTGGAACGACGCCAACGGCGATCTGATCCCGCAGGCGGGCGAGCTCGGCCCGCTCTCGAACGCGGCGTTCGGCGGGCTGCGCCGCGGCACCACCTACGACCGGGAGCTGCTCGAAGGCCTCGGCGTGGCGCCGTACAGCTGGCAGGGGATGGCGGCGCTGCAGCACGAGCTGATGTCGGGCGTCGGGCTGAACGTCGCCTACTACCGCACGTGGTACGGGAACTTCTACGTGACCGACAACCTCCTGGTCGGCCCGGCGGATTACGATGAGTATTGCGTCATGGGCCCGACGCACCCCGATCTCCCGGGCGGCGGCGGCGAGCGGATCTGCGGCATTCTCGACCTGAATCCGGCGAAGTTCGGTCAGGTCGACAACTTCGTCACGCATGCCTCGAAATATGGCGATCAGAGCCAGGTCCACAACGGCGTCGACGTGACGCTGAACGCCCGTCTCGGCCGCGCCTATCTGACCGGCGGCCTCAGCGTGGGCCGAACCGTCACCGACAGTTGCGACGTGCTGCGGGCGGTGCCAGAGGCCGTCGCCCAGACCACGCAGGTCGCGGGGGCTTTTCAGACCCAAAGCGTCGCCAACCCGGCCTCGTCGCCGTTTCAGAACACCGCGGCCCCACAGCGCGTCTGCCGGTCAAGCCCGCCGTGGTCGGCCGACACGCAGTTCAAGCTGTCGGGGACCTATCGGCTGCCGGTCGACTTCATGGTGAGCGCCAACTACCAGAACGTTCCGCCGGTTCCGACCCACGCGACGTTCACGGTGACCAACGCCGTGGCGTCGGCGGCGCTCGGCCGCAACCTGTCGGCGTGCCGTGGCACGGGGGTCTGTACGGCCACCGGGAACGTGGATCTGGTCGCGCCGAACAGCCTGTACCGAGAGGAGCGCGTCAACCTGGTCAGCGTGGCGGTGTCGCGCGACTTTCGCGGCGCCGGCGCCGCGTTCCGCCCGCGCTTCGAGCTGCACAATCTGCTGAACTCGAACGCGGTCAACACCATCAACCCCCGCTTCGGGCCGCAGTGGCAGGTGGTCCGCGGCGTCCTGACGCCGCGGCTGGCGAAGCTGGCGGTGCAGATCGACTTCTGAGCGCCGCGAGGAGGTAGCGATGATCGCGATGACGCGCATCCAGGTGATCGGCGTCCTGGCAATGCTGGCGGCCGTTCTGGCCGTCGCTGGCGGGATGTGGTCGCCGGGCGGTGCGCAGGCGCAGCAGGCACCCGCTGATACGTGGACCACGCCGGACGCGCAGCGCCTCGGGATTCGGCTCATCGAGACGCGCGATCCGAGCGGCCCGCCCGCATATCCCGTCGCCGCTGGTGACCTGCTGTTCTTCACGAACTCGGGCACCGACTACGGCGCGAAGAACGCGAAGAACTCGGTCGTCGTCATCGACGCCCGGACGAAGCGGCCGATCGCCGTCTCGGACCTCGATCCGAAGTACGTGCAGGACTACGGCAGCCATGGTATCGGACTGTCGCCCGATGGGAGATACGCCTATCTCCCGAATCTCGAGGCGATCAACGGCACCGGTTCGAGAACGCCGAACGCGACGCTGATTCTCGATGCGCGGACGCTGAAGATCTACCAGGTCATCGCGTCGGGCGGCACGCCGCACCACGCGAAGGCCTATCACGACCTCATGGGACGTCCGCGCGTGTTCATCGAGGACTGGACGTGGAACACCGCCTCGTCGGACGGGAGGGCCTTCTACGTGCTCGACCCGACCGACAACAACAAGGTCGTCGCCGGGATGACCGCCGCCGAAATCCACGGCGGGACGTACGCGGGGTTCACCACGCCCGACAGCCGGTATCTCTACTACTCGGTGCCGCCGCCGTTTCGAGGGGAGCTGGTCAGCTCGGTGAACGGATGGGTGGCGAAGATCGACATGCAGAGCTGGCGCGTGGTCCAGGCGATCCCCATGAAGCGCTTCCCGCTCTGGACGGTGTTCTCGAAGGACGGCCGGTGGGCGTGGGTCAGCTCGGCCTCCGAGGAGACGGTGGCGAAGATCCAACGGGGCGCCACCAGCCGCGACCGCGATCGCGTGGTGGCCGAGGTCAAGACCGGCCCCGGACCCTACGGCCTGCGGCTCAGCATCGACGATCGCGAGCTGTGGGTGGCCGACAAGGGCGAGCTCGGGCCGAAGAACGGCGCGACGATTACGATCATCGACACAGCGACCGATCAAGTGAAGCGCACGCTGGCGACCAACTGCATCCGCAACGATCACATCGTCATGTCGCCCGACGGTGCGGAGATGTGGGCCGCCTGCAACGCGTCGCATGAGATCGTCGTGATCAACGCGACGACCTATGCAATCACCCACCGCATCCCGATGCCGAACGGCGGCGACTCGCACGGTGGCGTCTTCGTGCAGTACCGTGGCACGGCGGGAAAGGTGACGGCGGAGGTCGTCTCCGACATCAACGGTCTCCAGGGCAGCGCGCTCGCTGCCTATTCGAAAGGCCTCCCCTGGACGGCGGCGCCGTAGGCCAGGCGCGGCACCCCTCATCGGCGGCGTCGCGCTCCTGATCCTCGTCTGATACCCGTGTCTGCCGCTGTGCAGCGACCCGCCCCGCCGGATCTCAAAGCGTGGTGGATGCTGGCCGTCCTCGCGCTCGCCGAGTTCCTCGGGATGACGCTCTGGTTTTCGGCCACGGCGGCGGCCCCCGCGATCGTGGCGGAGTTGCCGTTCACGTCGGGGCAGGCTGCCTGGCTGACGATGGCGGTCCAGGGCGGCTTCGTGTGCGGCACGTTGCTCGCCGCGTTGCTCAATCTGCCCGATGTGGTGAATGCCCGCTGGCTCTTCGCGTGCGGCTGTGCGGTGGGCGCCGCGGCCAACGGGGCCGTGACACGAGCCGACGATCCCACGGAGATAATCGTCTTCCGCTTCGCCACAGGCGTGGCGCTCGCCTGCGTCTACCCCCCCGGTATGAAGATCGCGGCCGGGTGGTTCGTGCGGCAGCGTGGTGCGGCGCTGGGGATTGTCGTCGGCGCCTTGACGGTCGGCTCGGCGTTTCCGCACCTGCTGCAGTCGGTGGCGGTGGAGGTGGGGTGGCGCACCCTGATGCTCGTCGCGTCCGCGTGTGCGCTGGGTGGGGGGGTGCTCGTCCTCGGCGTGGTGCGGGATGGGCCGCATCTGTCGGCCACGGCGCCGTTCGATCCGCGTGCGATCGGTCGTGTGTTCGCCAATCGGGAGGTGCGGCTGGCCACGGGCGGCTACCTCGGGCACATGTGGGAGCTCTACGCGATGTGGACCTGGATCGCTGCGTTCGCGGCGGCCGCTCACGGCGCGCGGACAGGGTCCCTCGTCGCCTTCGTTGCCATCGCGAGCGGGGCTGCGGGCTGCGTCGGCGCCGGGTTCGTCGCCGACCGCCTCGGCAAGGCGCGCGTCGCGGCCTGGGCGATGATCGTCAGCGCCGGCTGTGCGGCGGTCGCCGGGCTCACATTCAGCGGCCCGGCGTGGGCGCTCTTTGCGCTCGCTGTGGTCTGGGGTGTGGCGGTGGTGGCCGACTCGGCGCTCTTCTCGGCGTTGATCGCCGAGCACAGCCTGCGGGACTACGTGGGGACGGCGCTGACCGTGCAGATGTGCAGCGGCTTCCTCCTGACGATGGCGACGATCCGGCTGCTGCCGCTCGTTGCCGCAGCCGTCGGGTGGCAGTGGGTGTTCCTGGCGCTGGTGCCAGGTCCGATCCTGGGGACGCGTGCGATGCTGGCCCTCGACCGACCAGGGGCCGAGGCGCGAGGGGAGACGGAATGAACGTCAGGGTGGGGCAGCGGGCGCAGCGGACGATGACATTGACGAGCGATCACGTGAAGACGTTCGCGGCGCTGACCGGGGACTACAATCCACTGCACTTCGACGAAGACTTCGCGGCGCGGACGAGGTTCGGCCGGCTCGTAGTCCAGGGCGGTCTCACGACCGGTCTGCTCCACGCGTTGGTCGCGATGGATCTTCCCGGGCCGGGGACCGTCTTCCTCAGTCAGAACTGGAAGTTCACCGCTCCGGTATACGTCGGCGACAGCATTACGGCGGCCGTCGAAGTCGTCGAGGTGCACGCCAGCAAGCCGGTCACGCACCTTCGAGTGCGGGTGACGCGGCAGACCGGTGAAGCCGTGCTCGAAGGCGAAGCGTGGTGTTACACGCTGCGGCCGGCGGCTGCCGGCGGTCCGACATCGACGCCAGCTGGGTCGTCCCCTGTGGCCTGAAGCACGCTACAATTCCATGCGAAAAATTGGCCGGCGCACCGGCATCGAGCGATTGCGCGCGCCGGCCGAGGAGGGCGACATGGGCACGTGGAGAATGGTCGGGACGCTCGCAGTCGGACTCGCAATCGTTGGCGCGGCCGGGGATCTGGCGGCGCAGCGGTCCGCGGGGGGAGGCGGGGCGCTGGTCGGAATGGCGAGAGTGACCGGTACGGTCGAGTCTGCCGTCCCGTTCAAGGCTGCCCAGGTGTACCTCCGGAACACGGACAAGCTGATGACCTACATGGTGTTCACCAGTGCAGGCCAGTTTCGCGCGGTGGCGCTCTTCCCCGGCAACTACGAGGTGAGCGTCTCGGCCAAGGGGCTCAGGTCGAACGTCCAGAAGGTGGCGCTCAAGGCCGGCGAGAACCCGCGCCTTCAGCTCTCGCTCAGCGACACCAGCGCCCCCGGGAATCTCGCCTTCGCGGACGTCTCGCTCGCGGGCGAAGCGGCTGGTCCCGGCGGCTCCGTCAGCATCGAGCCCTACGACCAGATCTACCCCCCCGGGCCGGGGAAGGCGGTGGCGGAGCAGGTCTGCATCGTCTGCCACGGCGAAAACTTCCTACCGTCGCGCCCGGCAAGCGAAGCGGTCTGGAATCTACGCATCGACCACATGGTGGGGACGGCGTTGAACCAGCGCGATGGGCGGAGCTACGCCGAAGGGCTCCTGGCCCCTCGCACCTCGGTGTTCCCGTTCTCGCGGCAGGATCGCGCCGACCTGCTCGCGTACATGGTCAAGAACTTCGGGCCCGACGCGAAGCGCCGCGCCGTGAAGGCCGAGCGGGACGCCCCATTGGACGAGGCGATGCTCGGCAAGGCGATGTACATCGAGTACCACCTGACGCCGGATCCGCCCGGACAGTTGAGTAAGGCACCAGAATACGTGAACATCGGGTACCGCGGCCGGCGCGTGGGGCAAGACGTGCGCTTCGATCGCGACGGGAACGTCTGGCTCGTGGACCGCGGCTATCCGCACCGGCTGGTGAAGCTCGATCCGCGGACCGGTCAGCAGAAGGATTTCATCCTCCCCGACCCGAAGAACGGCATTCACGAAGTGCTCGTCGATCGCGACGGCATGATCTGGCTGCCAGAGCACTCGGGCGTGCAGCCGTCGACGCCGAAGCGACTGCTCGGATTCAATCCGAGGACGGAAACATTCGAACAGCTCATCCCCATGGATCCCGACAACGTCGTCCACAACTCCATCAAGTGGCTGCAATCGCTGGCGATGGATTCGAAGGGCAACATCTACATCGGCTGGATCATGGGCGGGGCGCTCAGCAAGTGGGACCGCGCCACGAACAAGGTGTCGGTGTTCCGCATCCCGACGCCGCACGCCATTCCCTACGGCGTGGTGGCCGACCGCAACGACAACATCTGGATTGCGCTCTGGAGCGGCGGCAAGATCGCCAAGTTCGATACGACGACCAATCAGTGGACCGAGTTCACGCCGCCCACGTACCCGAGCCACATCCGCCGTTTGAATGTCGACTCGAAGAACAACATCTGGACAGGCATCTGGGCCGCCGGGAAGCGTCCCGGCAAGCTGGCGAAGCTGGATCAGACGACGGGCCGGTTCACCGAGTACGTGATCCCCTGGCACGACGCGCAGCCCTACGACGTCGCGGAGGATGCCGACGGCAACATCTGGTTCGCCGACTCGCCGGCGCCCGACCGCTCGGCGGCGATCGGGAAGTTCAATCCGCGCGACGCCACGTTCACCTTCTATCCCAAGCCGCAGTTCGACGCCGACACGCCCAAGATTCAGGTGACGAGGGACGGGGCGGTGTGGTACTCGCCGCGCGGGAGCGTGAGCGCGCCGGCCATCAGCGTGATGTTTTCCGACATGGATCGCATCACCACGCTCGGCGCGTACTATCAGAACGACCCACCCGGCTACCCGTTCCGCGTGACGAGGCCGATCCAGTCGGCCCGGAACTAACGCAGTAAGCAGGGTCGCAAGTCACAATCACAATGTCCGCTTTGTGACTTGTGACTTGTGACAGTGCCGCCGCTTGCACATGTAGCCACATGGAGCTACATTGGACTCATGAAGACGGTCGGCGTCCGCGAGCTGAAGAACCGGCTGAGCGAATATCTCCGACAGGTGCGTGCAGGCGAGGGGGTGTTGGTGACCGACCGCGGGGAGGTGGTGGCCGAAATCAGTCCCCCCGGCCGTGCCCTCCTCGACGGCGCTGCGCCGCCGGGGCTGGCCGCTCTCGCCAGACGCGGCTTGGCGACATTGGGCGCACCCGCCAACGCGAAACGATATCCGGCGTTGCCTCGCCGGCGACGCCGGCGTCACCGCGCTGCACAGCTCCTCGACGAGGAGCGCGGTGAGCGGTGACGCTGTACGCCGAATCCAGCGCCGTGCTCGCGTGGCTGCTGGATGAGCCAGACGGACCAGTGGCGCGTGAACGGCTCGCGAAGGCCGAGATCGTGGTTGCCTCGGACTTGACGCTGATCGAGTGCGATCGAGTGTTGATTCGCGCCGCGGCGCTCGGCGAATTGACCGAGGCCGAGGCCGCCGATCGACGCGGCCACCTCACGACGGCGGCGGCATCCTGGCACGTCCTCAGAATCGGCGGTGAGATTGTCGATCGTGCGCGGCAGCCGTTTCCCGGGGAGCCCATCCGGACGCTCGATGCCGTCCACCTGGCATCCGCGCTGGTCGCGCGATCGGTCGCGCCCGGTCTCGAGTTGCTGAGTCTCGACGAACGGATCCGGACTGCCGCACGAATGCTCGGTCTGCCACTTCAACCAGAATAGCGAGTCGAAGACGTCCGGTGTCCGTACGCGAACGGATTCTCGGATCGCGCCTGCGCAGCGTGCAGCGACGCCCTCAGCGAAGTAGCTGGGATGCTGGCGTTATCGAGGTAGTCCGGCAGTCCAGTTGACCACCACGGTGACGGCCTCGGAACTTGTGTTCTCGACGGGTGCGTTGATCAGGAAACGTTGACCGTCTGCGGAGACGTCGTACCGATTGGCAGCAGCGCTCGAGACTGCATCGACGGGTGCGTGGAAGAGTGCTGTCACCGTACTCACTTGAAAGGTCGTGCCGGCCCCTCTCACCTCGACCGACATGATTTGCCGGTCGGGCGCCAGGTAGAAGAGCTCGTTCCCGTCGCTGCGCCACCGTGGTGTGAATCCCCCTCTTGTGGAGACCCGCCACTTGCCGCCCGAGGGCGGAAAGCTCTGGACGTACACCTCTGGCGTCCTGGACTCATCGGAGATGTACGCGATCCACTTGCCGTCCGGCGAAAGGCGGGCGTGCTGTTCGGCAAATGGCGTCTGCAAGAACAGTTGCGGTTTCCTGTCCCCAAAAAGCGGGAGTACCCAGAGATCGGTCCGGCTGTTTTGATCGTCGCTTTCGTACAAGATGAAACGTCCGTCGCGCGACCAGTCGGTGGGCCGTTTCGGAGTGCCAGACTCGAGTACCAGCTCTTCGGTGCCGGCGCCGGTGGACGCTTTGGCGTAGATGTCAGGTCCACCGGCTACCGCTGAGTTGAATAGCACGCGGCTCCCGTCGGGCGCCCACACGGGCATGTCTTCAATCGCAGTGCTGAAGGTCAATCGTGACGGGACACCCGCGCGCGCGAGATCCACCACGACGATGTCACTGTTTTCGTCCTGTATAGCGGCGCGTTTCTGGTCTGGGGACAAAGCCACATCGAATAGCGGCATCGCCGGACCTATTCGTTCGGTGAGCGTTCCGGCGCGGTTGAACCACGCGAGCTGTCTTACGGCAGCGTTTCCGCTCGCGTATGCGAGAACTCCGGTATCCGACGCGGAGAATGTCGGAGTGTTGATGTTGTACGCCCCAACTGGTTCGGCGATCGGGAATGCTTCTCCCATCAACTGGAGGTTCTGATCATCGAATCGCTGCGCCATGAGTGTCCGTTCCCTCACGAATAGCAGATAGCCAGGCGGAGCATATGAACCGCTCGTGGTTCCCGGTACGAGCTGGTTCTGGCGGCATTCTACAAGGTGTTACGGCCGTTCGGCGTTCGGATCGTTTACGCCCTCACCGTTTCGAGGCCGTGGCCCTCGGGCCCTGCCTCGCGCTGCCGCAGAAGCCACGAGAACGCCAGCGCCGCGAGACTGAGGGTCGTGAACATCCACAGCATCGGTCGATAGCCGGCCGGGTTCTGGGCGCCTGCGCCGCCCCAATCGTTCAGCGTACCGGCTGCTACATTGAACAGCGTCAGCCCGACGTTCTGCAGCATCGTCATCAGCCCATAGGCGGTGCCGAGCCGCTCCTTGTCGACCAGATATGGCACGGAGGGCCAGAGAACGGCGGGGACCAGCGAAAAGGCGATTCCAATCATCACGGTCGTGACCCAGAGGCTCCATTCCGTGAAGAGGAGCGTGGGGAAGCACGCCAGCAGCAGGAACGATCCGAGGAACATCGCGATGCTGCGGCGCCCGAGCTTGTCCGCCATCAGGCCGAACAGCGGCGTCGCAAAGATGGCTGCCAGGAACACGTAGCCGTTCATCTGCCCCGCCACGTCGCGCGCGAGGCCGTGCGCGTTCTGGAAGTACTCGATCGCGAACGTGCTCCGGAACGGGAAGATGACGGAGTAGAACGTCACGCACAGGCCCACGAGGTACCAGTAGGAGCGGTCGAAGCGCCAGAGGTCGGACGAGACGAACCGCTCCACGGGAGCGGGCAGGCCGAGCGTGTAGCGACGTTCGGCTTTCCGCTCGGTGATCCAGAAGACCACCGCCCCGACGAGGCCAAGGATGGCGAACCCTATGGCAATCAACAGGGGTTCCCGCCAGCCTGCGTCGTAGGCCGGTCGTGCCCAGGTCGGCGAGAGGTCCGCGGCGTATGAGCCCGCGCGGGCGATAGCGAGATTGACGCCGAACGCGAACCCGAGGAGCCGGCCCTTGAACCACTGGCCCAACGCCGCGGTCACGGCCACGATCATGGACTCGGCGCCCAGGCCGAACACGAGACGGCCGAGCGCCATCATCGCGAACGAGCCCGACGCCGCAGTGAGCACTGCACCGGCGAGGCAAATCGCCGTGAACGCCAGCGTCGACGTCCGCGTGCCGAATCGGTCCACGAGCAGGCCGCCTATCAGCACCATCACGACGTTGGGTGCGCTGTAGATGGCGTTAAGCGTTCCCACCTGCGTGGAGCTGAACCCGAGCTGTTCACGCAGGATGTCCGCGAGCGGTGCGATCGAGTCGTACACGTAGTAGTTCCCGAACATCGCGAGGCTCATGAAGACGAGGACACCCCAGCGAATGACGGGAGGCGGCGGTGGCAGAGCCGTCGTGATCACGACGGCTGGATTCTACGCGAGGTCGCGAATGACGATGAGCGCTGTTTCAGTCGGACGTAGTGTCCGGCTTCAGCCGGACCAACGATCGGTCGTGCTGTACGGCAGGTCCGGCTGAAGCCGGACACTACGTACCTGTGAAACGCGTTCCCTAGAGTCTGAACCGCGGAAACAGCCGCTCGGCGTTCCCGCGCAGCAGCATTCGTTCGAACTCCGGCGTGAGCTTCAGCTCCGGCAGGTAGTTGACCGTCGATTCGATCGGCTCCGGCGAGAAATCGGTGCCGAAGAGAATCTGCGACTCGGGCATGAACGCTTTCATCGCGGCAAACGGCCACGGGAAGCTCGCGTGTGCGATGTCGTAGTACCACTTCCGCAGCTCGGCGTACAACCCGTTCGGCAGGTACTTCTCGGCGCCCGCCGGAATCCGATCGTTCATGCGGCCCGCCAGCATCGGCACCGTGCCGCCCGAATGCACCGTGACCCAGCGGATGTTCGGATAGCGGAACATCACGCCGTTGACGACGACGCTCGCCACCGCCCGCGTGACGTCGAAGTCGAACTCCAGCATGGCCGGATTCGGGCCGTAGCCGAGCGTGCGGCAGCAGGTCGGCGCCATCGGATGCACGAAGACGATGGCACTGCGGCGGCTCAGCTCCCGCCACACGGGTTCGAAGTGCGCGTCCCCGGGCCATCGTCCGTGATTGTCGTTCGTGTGAATGCTGATCGCGTCGGCCTTCAGCGTGTCGTACGCATAGGCGATCTCCGCGAGCGATCCGTCTATGTCGGGAAGCGGCAGCGTCGCCATCATGCCGAACGTCGCCGGATACTGCTGCATCAGCTTCGCGGCGTACTCATTGGCGCCGCGGACCGCTGCTCGCCCTTTCGCGGTGCCGTCGTAGTAGGCATTGCCGTTCTGCTGTGCGGACAGAATGGCGACGCCGATGCCGAACTTCTCCATCTCCGCGAGCCCGACTTCCGGCGTCCATCGGCGAAGGTTGCCGCCCGCCGGGACGTTGGGCGGCACGTAGTGGTGGTGCACGTCGATCGCGCCGCCACGGACGTCGAGCCGGACGACCTTCTCCTGGCCGACCAGCGCACGGGGGATCAGGGCGGCCGCTCCCGTGGCCGCCAGCGTTCTCAGAAAGATGCGTCGATTCTTCATGGCACCTCAGGGCTCAGGCTGAGCCTCCCGAATCCCGGATCCCGGTTTCTCTATAGGCTCCTGCGGCGCTCGATCTGCGCGCGCGTGCATTCGGCCATCACGGTCAGAAAGCGCTGATAGCCGTCGCGGCCGACGACGAACGGATGCGGGTCGCCGGGCCGCCGCGCGCGCAGGCGCTGCAGCTTCTGCTCGAACCCGTCGTAGAGGGGATGATTCTGGATCTCGACGTCGACGCCCGTCGCGCGCGCGACGTCGCCGAAATGCTCGATCGACCTGACATACTGCTGCAGCCCCTCATCCGGAATCTTCGTGGGGATGAGGATCGTGCCGCCGAACAGCCCGGCGATGTGCGTGCGCCCGCCGTCGCGCACGGGAAAGATGTAGCCGAGCGAACCGGGCGTGTGGCCGGGAATCGCGACCGGCGTGAACGACACGTCGCCGACGACGATCGGCTGGCCTTCGGCCGCCACCGCGTCGCGCGTCGGAGCTTGCGGCGCAGGGGGCGCTTTTGCCATGAGATCCCAGTCGGCGGCCGACGAGACCACCCGCGCGCCGCGCTGCTGAAAGTAGGTGGCACCGCCGAAGTGGTCGCCGTGGCCGTGCCCGAGCAGCACGTATCGGACGTTCGCGGGGTCGAGACCCGCCTTCCGAAGGCCCGGCAGCAGCACGGTGTCGACCTGGTCGGCGTATCCCGAATCGATCAGCACGATGCCGGCAGCGGTCGTCACCGCGTACACGACCGTGCCGAGACGTCCGATGGCGAAGAGGTTGTCGAAGATCTTCGTCGGCTCGATGAGCGGATCGTCTGCCCGGTTGGCGCGGTCGGGATTCACCTTGCACACGAAGTCGAAGGTCGGCGTCCATTCCGCTCCGGCCGCCTGCCGCGCCTTCGCGAGGTGTCCGGCCACGGCAGGCGTATCGCCGGGCGCCGACGTTTGTGCCGTCGTGAGGAGCGGCATGCCGACGAGAAGCGCGGCCGACACATGAAGGATGCGCATAGACGGTCTCAGAAATCGATCTGGGCCCCGACCTTCACGAGCCTCGGCGAGAGCATGCGGGGCAGCACGCCCCCGGAGGCGTCGCGCACGACGCCCGCGAGTGTCGCGCCGGTGCTGTCCTGCGCGGAGGCGGCTGCAGGCGCAAGCGGCAGGGTGAGAACGATCACGCGTGTGGAACCCGCAAGACGGTCATGCGCTGTCCTCCCGCGAAGGGTCGTGCCAGGGTGCGCGGGAGTATAGCAGGAGGTATGTTAGGCTCGGTCCGCGGAGGGGAGTCGATGGTGATCGCGGAGGTAACTGTGCGCAGAGTGCTCGTCGTCGCAGGCGCGATGGCCACCCTCGTCGTGCTGCATGCGCCGGCGTCGGCGCAGGGACAGGGACAGGGACAGACGGGGGATTTGCCGAAGGGTGTCCTGGGCCCCGTGAACGCGCTTGGTCAGAATTTCGAGCTGCCGTCCGCGCCGACCGGACCGCCGCCGCGGCTGCTGGACGGCACGATCGATCTCGGCGACGGCGTTTGGGTGAACGTGAAGCCGTTCAGCGTGGCCGCCGTCGGCGAGGCGCTCTTGCTGCCCGCCGCGAAGGCGGTGATGGCGTCGCGGAAGCAGGCGGACGATCCGAACAACTGGTGCCTGCCGATGGGCGTCGTGCGGTACAGCCCGTACCCCTTCCGGTTCATCCAGAACTACACGCACAAGCGGCCGACGCACATGTACATCATGCACGAGCTGATGCGCACGTTCCGGCAGATCTTCCTCGACGACCGCTCGCATCCGACGGAGCTCGACCCGACGTGGTTCGGCCACTCGATCGGGCGGTACGAGAAGGACACGCTCGTCATCGACACAATCGGGTTCAACGACAAGGCGTGGTTCGACGGCCGTGGCACGCCGCACACCGAGCAGCTTCACACCGTGGAGCGCTGGACGCGAGTCGACGTGGGTCGCCTCGTGACGGAGGTGCTCATCGACGACCCCGGTGCGTTCTCGCGCCCGTTTACCGTTCGGTACGAGTCAGTACTGAGGCCGCCGACCGACGACCTGATGGAGTACGTCTGCGCGGAGAACAATCAGTACGGATTCGCGAGCGGGGTGAGATAAAACGGGGTCGGACTCCCGACCCCGTTCTTCAGAACAACAGCCTCAGCGAAAACTGCACCTGCCGTGAAGACGTCGCCGTCCTCAGAATCCTGCCGACGGTCGGCAGACGCCGCTGCGGAATGATGTTGCCCGCCGCGTCGCGTTCGTCCGGGCTGCCCGGGAAGATGACGGCGGCCGACGGCGTATCGGCGACGCCGACTTCGGGCGTGGAGAAATTCGCGCGGTTGAGGACGTTGAACACCTCGGCGCGGAACTCGACGCGCCCGCTGTCGCCAAGCAGCGACCAGCGCGTATCCTTCGCCAGCGACATGTCGAGGTTGATGAGGCCCGGTCCGCGCAGGCTGTTGCGGCCCGCGTTGCCGAGGAACCCCTCGGGCGGGAGCGCGAAGGCGCACGGGTCGAACCACATATCCGGGGTCCCCACCGGCGTGCCCGCCGGAATGTGATCGCAGCCGCGCGACACCCCCTTCGTGACCTCGCTCGCATTCACGCCAGGCATGAAATCCGGTCGATCGAGCCCGTTCGGTCCGCCGTTGACGAGCGAGCGCGATCGGTTCGCGCCGAGGACCGGCGTAAATGGATAGCCGCTGCGCATCCGGAGGATGCTGCCGAGCCACCAGCCGCTCAGCATGCTGCGGAGGCCGCCTGACTGCGCCGGCTCGGGCAGCCGGTAGATCGTGTTGACCGACCAGTTGTGCCGTAGGTCAAACGAACTCGGGCCGCGGTCCCACGCGCGGTTGAACGGATCGCTGCCGTAGGGATGGCTCGTCGTGTTCTCGGCATCGACGATCCCCTGGCCCTCGTCGGTCGACTTTGCATACGTGTAGGAGCTCTGGAACTGCAGCCCCTCGCTCACGCGCTTGCGCACCTGGACCTGGAGGCCGTGATACCAGGAGTTGGAATCGGCGTAGAGGAAGTTCCCCTGCGCCCAGTTCGGGTTGATGCGCCGCTCGGTGCCGAGCCAGCACTTGTCGGCACTCGCCGGGTCGGGAGGCGTGCCGAGGTTCGCGCACACGCGGTTGCCGCGCGCGTCCGTCGACGGCGTGCCGAGCGGGACAATCGGGTTGCCCTCGGCGCGGCGATACAGGTTGATGCCGCGCGTGTTCGAGTACGAGATTGTCGCCGCCATGTTCCAGGGCAGCTCTCGCTCGACCGAGAGGTTCGTCTGCACGCTGTGCGGCTGGTTGATGTTGAAGTCGATGCCGGTCGCCGTCCGCCCACCGGGCCCGGAGGGGAAGACCAGCGGAATCTGGAAGTTGCCGCTGGTGCGGACGGTGGAGCTGTACGGCCAGTTGAGGCCGATGATCGCCGACCCGAAGGTCGCGACGTCGTACAGGACCGCCGCGCCGCCGCGCAGCGCCGTCCGGCCGTCGCCGGTCACGTCCCACGCGAAGCCGGCGCGCGGGCTGAAGTTCTTGTACGACGGATTGTTGA
>Ga0187893_10006296_pt1 | contig 20436 bp, 17 predicted proteins | sample MA1701074metaG_FD_139574 | JGI IMG/M metagenome (GOLD analysis project Ga0187893, IMG submission 139574) | White microbial mat communities from a basaltic lava cave in the Kipuka Kanohina Cave System on the Island of Hawaii, USA - MA170107-4 metaG ...
CGCCCGTCCGCCCGTATTGGGCGTCGTAGCTGTTGGTCACAACCTTGAACTCCTGGACCGATTCGGTGGTCGGGATGCTGATGACCGTCCGGTTGGCGCGCACGTCGCTGAGGCCGTCCAGCAGCACTTCGTTCTCTCTCTCGCGGCCGCCGTTGATCGAGATGCCGGACGTACCGCCAATGTCGAAAGACCGCAGATAGCGCCAGCTTCCGCTCTTGATCACGCCCGGGGCGGCCCAGGCGATCTGGAAGGGATTACGCCCCTGCGTCGGCACGTTAGCGATGATCTCGTTGGGCAGCGTTTGGGCGCGGCTGGCCGTCTCCGTGCTGAGCAGCGTCACGGATTCGGCCACCGTCACGCTGGTGGTCACATCGCCCACTTCGAGCTGGACGTCGACGCGCGCCTTGTCCTGAGACTGAAGAATTACGTTCTGGCGGACAAACTTTTTGAATCCCTGCGCGGTGGCCGTGACTTCATACTGTCCCGGCGCGAGAAACGGCGTGACGTAGTTTCCAGACTCGCTGGTTTGCGCGGAAACCGAGACATTGCTGGCGATGTTCCTCACCAGGACTTGGGCGCCGCTGACCGGAGCGCCACTGGGATCCGTTACGATTCCCGTGATGCTCGCCCGCACCTCCTGCCCCACCGCACAGGGCAGGCAGGCCGCCATGAGAATGCCGATCCGGCAGAACGTTCGCAATTGAGACATAGACCCTCCTTGAAGCTGACCCACTTAGACAACTCTAGAAACAAAGTACGGATACTTTGGTCCTACGCATGGCGCTATTGTCCCACAAGCGAAAGCGGCGGCAGGACACAATCCGGCTACCAATCCGGCGGGCATATCACGAACGCGGAGTGCTCGCCGGGCCCGCTGGCGCCGATGACGATCACGCCCTAGTCGTCGTTTAGGCAGCTCTTCGCCGGCCTGCTCGCGCACCATGTACTCGGCGTACCAGGCCGGCCAGTTCGCGTCGTGTTGCCCCGTCCGCGCCTCGTGCTGCCCGTGCGCGGCCGCGGCGCGCTGCAACGCCTGCGACAGGTCGCTCACCGACGCGTACGTCGTGTCGCCGGCGACACGCCCAGGAAACCGCGTCGTGATCTCCTGCAGCAGCCAGCCGTTGCCGTCGGGATCGCTGAAGGAGACGAACGAGCGGTAGCTACGGCGCTCGGGATCCGGACCGCTGACCCGGAGCCGCCCAAACAGGTAGGGCTGGTCCGTGCCAGCGTACACGCCGCCGGCGTCGTGGAACACCTCGGTCGCGTCGACGCCATGCGCGACGAGTTCGTCGCGCGCAGCCTCGATGTCGGAGACGATCAAGTACAGGCCCTGGGCGGAGCCGGGTGCCGCCGCCGTGACGTTCTTGCCGAAGATGACCGAACACCCGGAGCCCGGCGGTGTGAACTGGATCACGCGGAAGTCGTCACCGTTGTCGTAGTCGGCGTCGAGCCGCCACCCGAGCCTCCCGTAGAACTCCTTCGCGCGGTCGACATCCGAAACGGGGATGACGACCACCTCGAACTTCATGTCGACTCTCGCCACTGTCGCGTCGCTACTACGGACTTCGTTGGTGCTCATGGCTGCCTCCTGGGTTGTCCTTCATCTTGTGTAGAGTGCTTACCAGTGTATTGTTTTTGAAACAGCGTTGTCGGAGAGTGGCGATTTTGAGCAACGCGCAGTCTTGCTTTCTTCCAGATATCTCCAGGATCACGCGCAAACGGGAACCTGGCCCCCGCCGAGGGCGGCGTTCGCAGCTCAACTTCCAGCTTGCCGAGTCTCATGGCATCATCGGTAAAGGCTTCGTCGTCTTGCGTGGACGGCGTTCGCCCTGATCGAGCACAAGGAGCACACAACCATGAAGCCAAAGAACACGATCTGCCTCTGGTTCGACAAGGACGCGCATGAGGCGGCGCGCTTCTACGCCGCCACCTTTCCGGATAGTGAACTAACCGCGGTTCACATGGCGCCGGGTGACTATCCGGGAGGCAAGGAGGGCGATGTGCTCACGGTGGAGTTCACCGTTCTGGGCATTCCCTGTCTCGGTCTCAACGGCGGCCAGGCGTTCAGGCACAGCGAGGCCTTTTCGTTCCAGATCGCGACCGAGAATCAGGAACAGACGGACCGCTACTGGAACGCGATCGTCGGAAATGGCGGCGCGGAAAGTCAGTGCGGTTGGTGCAAGGACCGCTGGGGCCTCTCCTGGCAGATCACCCCGCGCACGCTGACCGACGCGCTTGCGGCCGGCGGCGATGAGGCAAAGCGCGCCTTCGAGGCGATGATGACGATGAAGAAGATCGACATCGCCGCGATCGAGGCAGCGCGGCGAGGCTGACGTGAACACGCCGACGGTGCTTATTAGTCCTGGATCACGCGCAGCTGGACAGAATACGGCGACGCGGATCGTCTCCAGTTTGCCGGCCATCCAGGCGTGATTTGAGAAGTGATGAAGTCAGGCCGAAGTCGTGGTACCGCTCAGATTTCGCGACCCTGACAAGCGACTGTCAGGCGCCCGAGCATTTGCAATACAAAGTACTATTTGGTTCAATGGTGAACATGCTTAAGGGTATCTGGAGCGATTTGGTTTATGCCGCCCGCTCGCTGGCAAAGGCTCCCGCGTTCGCATTCGTGTGTATCGTGTCACTCGGAATTGGGATGGCGCCTGTCATCGCGGTTCCGTACCTCGCCCGAATTCCACGAATGCCCCCTCCCGGCGTGAACACGGAGGGACTGGTCGAAGTCATCACGACGGCCAATAAGTCGCGAGGCGCGACCAACTCGTGGTCCTATCCGGACTTCATGGACCTGCGCAACGCGGATACCGGGATTGCGATCTTCGCGTGGGCCACCGCGCCAAGCGAAATCAAGCTTCCGGGAGGACTGAAGATGGCGTTGTGGCCGATGTACGTCTCTGCCGGCTACTTCAAGACGATCGGCGTGGCGATGGCGCGGGGACCTGGATTCGAAGGGCAGACGGACGCCGTCGTGATTCTGGGTTACCGGTTCTGGCAGAACCACTTGAGTTCCGATCCAGAGATCATCGGTAAAACGCTCAAGGTGGATAACGTTCCCTATGTCGTAGCCGGTATCGCGCCCGATCAGTTCCAGGGGCACCTCGGTCTCCAGGGAAGAGAATTGTTTGTACCGCTGGAGCGGTATCCAATTCTGGTTACCGAGAGCAACGCTCGTTTCGACCGGGGCAAGGAATGGTTGCACATCCACGGCCGCCTTTCGCAGGGGGTCAGCGTTGCGCAGGCGAGCGCGGCGGTTGCCGGCATTACAGCGCGACTGGCCAAAGAGTATCCGGCGACGAACGAGCTCAAGGCCGGTATCGTCGAGGCATACGACCCTCTGGGCGTTCTCGATCGTTCACAATTCCGGGTTGTTCAGGCCATGGCTCTGACCCTGACGGGGGCGGTGCTTCTCGTCGTGTGTCTGAATATCTCCGGCATGATGCAGGTTCGCAGCGCGATGCGTGAAAAGGAACTATCGATCCGTCAGGCGGTCGGCGCAAGCCGTTTGCGGCTTGCGAACCATCTCTTAGCCGAAGCCGTCTTGCTCGCGGGTGTCGCCGGGACTCTCGCTTCGCTAGTGCTTTTCAATGCTCCATCGGTGATCTCGCGACTCTCCGGGCAACCTATACCGGTTCAGTTCCAGGGCGCGCTGAAGGTCGATCTTTCGATGGTCGCGATCTGTGTCGGGCTCTGCCTTGTGACAAGCTTGGTCTTCGGATTTTTGCCGGCGCTTCGTTTCAGTCGTCCTGTGATCATCTCTGCCTTGAAGGACGACGCCGGCGCAGGCGGGTTCCGCGTTGGCCGCGTTCATCGCTTCACGGCTGCGTTGCAGGTCGCGATCGCGGTGCCCCTGCTAGTCCTGGGTGGCATCTCCCTTGATCGAGTCCGCTCAACGGCAACAGCCGATCTCGGATTCAAATCTGACCCGCTGTACGCAGCGCCGTTGGAGCTTGACGCCGGTCCAGAGAATCGCACGGCCCGGAACATCGATTTCCAAATCCGAAGCCTGCGAGACAGTCTTGCCAAGGCTAGCGGTATTGCATCCGTCACTGTAGCCGACGGCCTGCCACTGGACTTCCGGGGTCGCCAAACGACCGTATCGCTGCAGACGGAAGCGAACGTAGCGCCGGCGCTCGTCCGCGTCCAGGTAACCCGCGTCGGTGACGGTTACCTGAACACGATGGGCATTCCGCTTTTGAGCGGTCGCGATTTCAGCGACGATGACAGCGCAGGCTCCGAGAAGGTGACGATCATCGCGAAACCCCTCGCCGATCGGCTCTTCCCGAGTGCCGGAGCCGCCGAAGCGATCGGCAAGCGATTGACATTCGGTGCCGCCGTTAGAGACACGCCGCCACAAACCCTCACGATCATTGGTGTCACCGGCGATTTCCCCACTTCCCAGATGAGCACGGAGCGGGCACAGTTGCTGTTGCCGCTGGCGCAGCACTCGAATTCCCGCCAGAATTCCATAACCACAGACGAGGAAGGCAACCGGCTGCCGGATCTATTGCTGATCGCGCGCAGCGCGGCCGGGGAACAACCGGGGAAGATCACCGCGGCACTCGAAAACGTGGTTCGGGAACTCGACCCGGAATTTCGGCGCGACCGTATCATCAGCGGCGTTTCCCTTCGAAAAAACAGCATGGACGATTTCCTGAAACAGTCGGCAATCGCGGGCGCCACTGGCGGCGTGATCTTGATGCTGTCTGCACTTGGAATCTACGGCGTCGTCGGATTGATGGTCGCGACGCGGACTCGCGAGATCGCCGTGCGCGTCGCGCTGGGCGCCTCGCGCCCGCGCGTGCTGGGTATGATTCTGTTTGATGTGGTGAAGCTCACCACACCTGGCGTCGGCGTCGGACTCCTTCTCGCAGCCGCCTTCATTCGCCTGAACGGCGAAAACATGGGCATCTCGCTCAGCAACGTGGAGACGCTCGCGTACGTCGCCGGCGCTGCGATTGCAATACTCGTCGCGCTCCTTGCGAGCCTCGCCCCGGCACACCGAGCCGCGTCGGTACTGCCGATGGTAGCCATGCGTTCGGAATAGAATCTCGTTTGGGAAGACTGTAGCAATTGATCCAGTCTTTTCAGCAGGGAATACGCGCCCCCTCAACCGTGTCGAGATGCGAAGCTATTTTTGCGTGATTCCTAAGGCCAGTCTGAGAGCTCAAGGTACAAGCTGCTGACGTTCAGGAGCTGCGATTGAGGCGCGAGAATCGTCTCCTCTCGGACAAGTGCTTCATAAACGGCTTTTTGGGAAGGTGGCTCGCGATCAGTCGGCCAGAATTTACCAACATCGTCCGGCCGCCTGTGGCATCGGGCCCTTGAACCGACTCTCCGAAAATGGCCAACACGAGCAGAATGTCGACGGGACTGTTTTTCATGAACTTTCACGCGCCGACGGCGCTAAGGGACATTTCACGCTGAACCAGCACACACCGACGACCATCTGTATCTGCTCCACTGCGCCCGACGCAAATGTCGATGGATGAGATACCATCTCAGCACAGGAACATCGCTTATGCTTGTCCAGACTCTGCTGTGGTGGCTCACCATGCCGGTCCCGTTCTCACAGGAAACTTTGTATGTGTCGACCCCTCTCACGGCGGCGGGAAGCTTCACCGAACATATCGAAGGCCCCGCTGTGGATCGCGCCGGCAACGTGTACGCTGTCAGCTTCGAGCGCCAGCCGACGATCGGCAAGGTAACCCCGGACGGCAAGGGCGAAGTCTGGCTCGAAATGCCCAAAGGCAGCCTGGGCAATGGAATCCGCTTTGACCGTTCGGGCCGCATGTATGTCGCCGACTATACCGGCCACAACGTGCTGCGCATTTACATACGTCCTAGGAAAGTGGAGATCTTCGCGCACAACGATCAGATGAATCAGCCCAACGACCTCACAATCACTTCCAAGGGCGACCTGTATGCGAGCGATCCAAATTGGAAGGCGGGGACCGGCCAGTTGTGGCACATCGACCGCAAAGGCCGTACAACTCTCGTCGCCCCAAACATGGGAACGACCAATGGGATCGAGGTGAGCCCGGACAACAAAACCCTCTACGTGAATGAGAGCGTGCAGCGCAACGTCTGGGCATTCGACATCCGCCGCGACGCGTCCCTGGCCAACAAGCGGCTGTTGATCGCATTTCCCGACTACGGCTTCGATGGCATGCGTTGCGACGTGGACGGCAATCTCTACATCACCCGCTATGGAAAAGGGACCGTGGCCGTCGTCTCGCCGCAGGGAAAAGTGGTGCGTGAAATTGGTGTGTTGGGAGCGCGGCCGAGCAACCTCTGCTTCGGCAGAACAGACGTACGAACCGTCTACGTCACTGAAGTCGAGCACAAACGTCTGGTGCAGTTTCGTGTGGACCGGCCCGGCCTCGAATGGCAGCGCTGGAGAAGATGATAAAGGGGAGATGATCATGAAACGAAGAGTCTTTGCGTCCGGTCTAGCCGCGTCGATGGCCGTACCCGCCTTGCAGAAGCCGTTTCGCGCCGCACTGATCACGCATTCCGGCGGCCCGCATCTGAGTGCTTACGTTCCCGCACTCGCCGAAACCACGGAAGTCACGCAACTCTCCGTATCGGATCCCAGCGGTGAAATCGTTCCAGCCGCCAAAAAGGCCTGGGGATCGCGAATGACAGCCGTCTATCAGGACCCAGCGGAATTGTTTAGAAAGGAAAAGCCCAATCTCGCACTGATTACGATGGAGGCAGCACTTTCGCCGCCTGTGATCGCCGCCGCGCTCGATGCCGGATGCCATGTGCTGGCGGAAAAACCGGCCTGCCTGCAGGCTTCCGACTTCCGCCCGCTCGTCGAAAACGCAAAGTCCCGAGGGCTGCAGCTTGTGTTGGCGCTGGGCAACCGCATCGATCCCGTTATCGTCGAAGCACGCCGGCTAGTGACGAGTGGCGCCATCGGCCAGCATTACGGGGTCGAAAGCCACATCATTGCGGATCAGACTCGGTTGACGCGGCCCGCTTATCACAAGACCTGGATCGCGCAGAAAGCGCGTGCCGGTGGCGGCCACCTTATCTGGCTCGGGATTCATTGGATCGATCTGGCGATGTTCGTCACTGGATCGCCAATTCAGGAAGTTTCGGCATTCACCGGCAACGTCGGCGGTCAGCCGATCGACACAGAAGATTCCGCCGTCGTGGCGATGCGGTTTGCCAACGGCACCTTCGGGACGTTGACATCCGGCTACTATCTCGACCGCAGCTATCATTCGATGCTGAAAGTGTGGGGCTCCCATGGATGGCTCGAAGTCCGAAAACATACGGACAACCCACTGGAGTGGTACAGTCGCAAGGAACCCGATCCGCGTGTCCGCCGCTACGAAGGTCCGAAAGAACCTTCGGGGTACACGCCTTTCGTTCGGCACATAGTGCGGTCCTGCCTAGGTCTTGAGGCTCCCACTCTTAACGCGGACGACAGCATGCGCGCGCTTGAGACGGTCTATGCATGCTATCGTGCGGCGGCAAATGGTTCGCGTCAACGCGTCAGCGTTTGACTTCTGGTTTCTGTGAACAGCGTCCCAAGTTCAGAATTTCGGCGGCTTCCGCGCTGAGTGCCAGAAGGGAAGCACCTCGACGAAGTTCGGGACCTCGTGTACACGGTAGTAGACCAGAATCGGAGTGTGAACCAATTGCCGCACTTCGGGGCGGCCTGCCACGGGACTGCCAATATATGGAAACGTCCTTAGCAGGTCAATGTGGTTGAGGATCGCATTGCCAAACCCCTCGGCAGTAGCCGGAAAGTTTGCCCAGGAGTAGCCGAGGATTTCCTCAAAGTCCGCTAGCGCGGCTTCTGTGATTCGAATCTGGAAATCCACTGGGGAATCATTTTTCGAACTTCGTCGATGGGAACGGTCCGGCCTTCATCGGCATCCTTGATGCCGCGATCGATCGCGGCGAGCGTCTTTTCGTCCACTTCAACTTCTTCGGTAACGGGTACCTGGAGCTTCAGGTCAACCATATTCCTACAATAGCGGATTCGGACGCGCCGGTCTGCATTCTGACTCCTGGCTTCTGACTCCTTCCTAATTCCCCAGCGCAAACGCCACATATGTCCCCCCGGACGGCGCACCGGACTTCCCGCCTCCCGCCCCAATTACCACGAACTGCCGCCCGTTCGCTTCATAAACGGCGGGTGTGGCATTTCCAGCCGCAGGCAAAAGAGTCTCCCAAAGCAGCTTTCCGGTCCCCTTGTCGTAGGCCCGGAATTTCTTGTCATGGTTGGTCGCTCCAATAAACAGCAACCCACCCGCGGTTACCACGGGGCCGCCATAGTTCTCGGTGCCGGTGTTCTTCAAGCCCTTGGCGGCCAGCTCCGGGAACTCACCGAACGGGATCTTCCAGGCATACTCACCGGTATCCAGATTGATCGCGTTGAGCGTACCCCACGGCGGCTCGATCGCCGGATAGCCATCCGGATCGAGGAACTTATTGTATCCGTCCGTGGCGTACTTCATCTGAATGGGCGATGGCGACTCCGCCGCTCCTGTCACCTGCCGGTCTTCCCCCGAAACCAGATACCTCGTGATCGCTTCGATCGAAGCGGCCGGCAAGTGCGAAAAACCCGTCATTCGCCCGCGACCGGTCCGGATCACTTCCGTGATTTCCGCCGCGGACCGCACTTTGCCGATACCAACCAGCGCCGGAAACTCCGGTGGACTCCCGCCCAGGTCATCCCGATGACACGCAGCGCAGTGGCGCACATACAAAACCCGGCCGCCCATGCGATTGGTTGCTGTCGGGCGTGGAACCAGTCGCAAGATCCAGGCCATCTCGTTCGAGTTCACATAGAACAACCCGGTCTCGGGATCGAACGCCGCGCCGCCCCATTCGCCTCCGCCATCGAATCCGGGAAACACAATGGTCCCCTCAAAGCTCGGCGGGACAAACTGGCCGGCGCTCCGGATCCGTCGGAACCGCTCTACTGCCATCCGGTGCGCTTCGGGTGTCCGGCGCGTGAGCATCTCCTCGGTTAGAATCTGCCGCGCGAACGCCGCAGGTTTTAGGGGCAAGGGCTGCGTCTTCGCCAATATTTCTCCATCCACCTCCGATCCAGGAACCTCTCTGTATTCAATTGGAAACAGAGGCTTTCCGGTCTCCCGCTCGAAAACGAACACATGTCCCGACTTGGTAATCTGGGCGACCGCATCCACCAACCGCCCATTCCTGCGCACCCGAACTAAATTGGGGGGTGCGGGCAAGTCACGGTCCCAAACGTCGTGTTTAACAAACTGAAAGTGCCATACCCGCTCGCCGGTTTCCGCCTTCAGCGCCAGGAGGCTGTTTGCAAACAGGTTGTCGCCGACGCGATTGGATCCGTAGAAGTCGAACGAAGCCGAGCCAGTCGGTGCAAAGAGGAGGCCGCGTTTGACGTCCAGAGCCATCCCGGCCCAGTTATTAGCAGCGCCGCTATAGGTCCAGGCATCCTTGGGCCAAGTGTCATATCCGAATTCGCCCGGATGCGGGATTGTGTGGAAACTCCACCGGATCTTCCCAGTCCTAACGTCGAATGCCCGAATATCGCCAGGCGGCGAAGGGAGCCCTTCGGACATGACGACCGGCTGGATAAGCAGGTCTTTGTAAATCACCCCAGGAGTCGTCGATCGAATGCTCAATGTCTTGGGATCGCGACCGAGACCGTCGCGAAGATCCGCCCGGCCATCGCTTCCGAAGGTTCGAATCACCGCGCCGGTCTGCGCGTTAAGTGCGTATATGTACTGGTCGACGCCTGCGAATATGCGCCGGTCATCACCTTCCTGCCAGTGGACGACGCCGCGATTCCTGTATTTGGGAATGGTTGTTGTTCTGTCTTCGTGCGGGTTCCATCGCCAGCGAAGTTTTCCGGTCGCCGCGTCGAGCGCAATGACATTCATCTTCGGCGTCGTTGCATAAAGCAATCCATCCACGACGATCGGATTGCACTGCATCTCCGACCCCTGGGACGCATCGCCCGTGTCGAACGTCCAAGCAACCCGTAGCTTATGCACGTTGCCACGATGGATTTGCTTGACAGTCGAGTAGCGTATGTTGTCAGCGCCGCCACCGTAGATCCGCCAATCGCGGTAACTTTGCGCGGAGAGGGATGCGCAAAGGATAAGGATCGAGAATCGCATGGGATGAGTCCCATCATAATAAGAGTGAGGAGATCATGCTAAACAACATTGGGTTTCCGTATGTCGTTCGATGTTTGATCCTGGCCACGTTGCCAGTCCTGGCGATGGCGCAGACGCGGCGTCCCTTTATTCGGGCTATGGGAGAGGGTGTTGTATCGGTGCGTCCCGATCAGGTCAAGATCAACGCCAACATCACGACCATCGCTGATTCCGCCCTCGCGTCCTCGGAACAAAATGCCACCAGGACGACTGAGGTCCTAGAGAGGCTACGGGCGGTGATAGGAACGGCTGGCGAGATGCGGACAGTTGGCTACTCAGTGAGCCCGAATTACCGCTACCCGCAAGGTGGAGGCAACCCTATCCTCACTGGCTACACCACGAATAACTCGATCGAAGTGACTTCGCCCGACTTGGGCGCCGCCGGAAGGATCATCGACACCGCGACTAATGCCGGTGCGACAACGGTGTCAGGTTTGCGGTTTTCGCTGAAGGATCCGAATCCTACTCACGCGCAGGCTTTGCGACTGGCCACGCAACAGGCACGGATGCAGGCCGAAGCCATTGCTAGCGGACTGGGAGGTCGCCTCGGTCCCGTGGTGTCTGTGGAGGAGACCAGTGCCGTACGCGTTGTGCTGCCGCCTGACGCTCGGGCCGGCGCCGCCACGACCACTCCTATCGAAACAGGCATGGTGGAGGTCCACGCTTCTGTAGTTATCGAAGTGGAGTTGCAGTAGCGTTTAAGATGAAGGCAGGCGCCCGGCGTCGTCCACAGTAATGATGTTCCGCATCGCAGCCGTAATCACCTTCTGGGCGCGCAGCCCATCCGCGTGGGTAACAGGAAATGGATTACCCTCCCGGCAGCACTGCACGAACGCCGCGGCTTCCCCTTGGTAGGCCGGGCCGAAACGGTCCATGAACTCCGGACCGCTTGTGGCCGGCTTCCCCATCGAAAAGGTCCTGTCTGCGATAGGCTCCGTTTTCCCGCGCCGCCCGTAGGCTTCCACCCGGATGTCTACCGGCTGCTGGTCGAAGCTTCCGATGTGAATCTGACCTTCAGCTCCGAAAATAATGGTTTCGACACGGTAACCGGACACGTGATTTCGCGACACTTGCACCTGGGCCAGCATTCCTTTACCGAACCACATTGTCATCAACGCATCGTCAAAGTCCTCAACGCAGGTTGAGACAGTGTGGCCGTATAGTCTTGAGCCAATGGCTACGGCTGCTGTCGGCATGCGGCCTGTGAGCCAGAGGATCTCGTCCACATTGTGCACCGACATGTCGGGAAGGATTCCGCCGCTGTGATAACCGTCCGGCGGCGGACCGGAATCCTCCAATGCCGAGTAGATTTTGAACGCCGGCCCAATCGCACCGCTGTCCAAGAGATCTTTCGCGAACTTGAGCGGCTCGTCGAATCTCCGCTGGAACCCCAGCATCAACGCGTCCGGGTGGTCGCGGTCAAGTGAGGTCGCAAATGCTTCGTCCCCTTCGATGGTTCCCGTCAAGGGTTTCTCTAGAAACACGCGGAATCCCGCTTCAATCAGGATTTGGGCATGCTCCTGGTGCTTCTCGGTGGGCGTGGATATCCAGGCCGCGCGGCAAAGTCCAGACTTGGCCAGGTCATTCACGGATTCGAGTACCGCCGCCTTGAGTCCGGTTGTCTGTAAGAAGCGTTGTGCTCGCGATGGGTCAATTTCCACCAGTGCGGCAATTTCACAATCCCCCTTCTGGTGCAGCTCAAACAGGTTCAGCGCGTGCACGTATCCCATCCGGCCCAGTCCGGCTATGGCTAGTTTCAAACGTTCCGGCATAACATCCTATCTTGCCTTGTAGCGCCGTCCCCAGGTCGATTCCCGCACCACCAACTCACCCTGCTCCCGAATTCCTCGCCTCCGCGCACGTAAGCAAGCGTTTACAAAGTAAAACCCGGTGCGGCCGGAGGAAAGTACCGCACCGGGTTTCGCAGGCTCACAAGGAGGAGTGAGCATGCCAGCGCCGCGGCCGCCCTAATAGCCGCGACTCTGGAGCTTAGTTCCTGCGCTTCAAAGTGGGCCGCTCGTCTTCGTCTTCCGCTTTTGGCTTCTCGTTGCCTTCGGAATCGATCCGGCCCGAACCCTGCTTGCGCAGGCGAGGCTTATTGGCGTCGCTATCGTCCACCTTTCGCCGGTTCAACACGGAACTTAAACGAGTCTTGACATCGTTGAATTCCGACGTGGTCACCACGTATTCCGGCTTGGCCTTCAGAATTTCCTGAATGTTCTTCTGCGAACCCACAATCCGGTCATCTGTCGGCGGGTGCGAAGAGAACACTTTAGCCAGGGTGCCAGGCTTACGCTTTTCGTCTGATTGGAGCTTTTCGAAGAAGTCCACAAACGCCGTCGGGTCATACCCGGCCTTGTATAGGTATTGCAACCCCAGTAAATCCGCCTCGGTTTCCATGCCGCGACTGAACTTCAGGAAGCCTACGGGAATCAGCACGCTCGCCGCCTGCCGTACACCGTATCCGGTCCAGCCGCCCATGAAGATCAGCGGGATGGTCGCGAGATTGATAATTCCGCCCTTGGTCGCCTGCTTGGTGCCATGCCGCGCCGCGATATGCGCGAGCTCATGCGCCATCACGCCAGCCAACTCCGCTTCCGTCTCGGCGCGCAACACAAGACCCGAATTCACAAAGAAGAATCCGCCAGGGAGGGCGAAGGCGTTTACTTCCTCGGCATCGATCACTTTAATCGTCACGGGCATCTTCACGTCAGAATTTCGGACGAGATTCTGCCCCACGCGATTCACGTACTCGGCCACGATGGGATCATCAATAATCTTGGCCTGACGCTCGATTTCCTGCGCCAATCCCTTGCCGAGCGCAATCTCCTTCTCGATTGAGTACCAGTTGATTCCCTTGCCAACATCGCGCTCGCCGATGGCGTCAGGGTCCTTCTTCTTGTCCTTCGCAAGGACGGCAACGCTCAAAATCAGCGCGGCGCTCAGAATCGTCAGCAGCTTCATTACCGGTCCTCCCTTGTGGAATCCCGCTGATATCATTATATGCCGAAATGAACCAGCCGCCAGCAGGTACCACTTAAATTAACGTATAGTTTCATGGATGGGTTTCGAAATTCGGGAAGCGTCTCTTCCCCTCTGGCAGCACTACCAGGACTCGTTCCCCGTCACGCAAAACCTTATTTATCTGAATCATGCGGCGGTCGCGCCTCTCGTGAAGCCGGCCGCCGAGGCTATGGTCAAGCTCGCTTCAGACGCTTCCCGTTACGGCTCGTTTCACTACGATCAATGGCTCCAAACCTATGAAAACCTGAGAGTTCAAGCGGCGCTTCTCATCGGCGCCCATCGCGATGAGATCGCGATTGTAAAAAACACTTCGGAAGGAATCGCTGCCATCGCCCTCGGACTGGATTGGCGCCCGGGTGACAGAGTCGTAGCCTTCCGCGAGGAGTTCACCGCGAACTATTATCCCTGGTTGCGTCTCGAAAAACGTGGAGTCGAGGTGCATTGGCTTTCTATCCACGACTCCCTCGAACAAATCGACAAGGCCGCCAAAGGCGCACGCCTCCTCGCCATCAGTTACGTAAACTACCTCAGCGGCCATCGGGTCGATCTTGATGGAATCGGCGAAATCTGCCGCCGCCACGGTTGTTTTTTCTTCTGCGACGCCATCCAGGGGCTTGGCGCATTTCCCCTTGACGTCCGCAAATCCTCCATAGACGCCCTTTCTGCCGATGGCCACAAATGGCTTCTGGGACCCGAAGGCTGTGGTGTCCTGTATATTCGCAAGGCCTTGCTCGATCAAATCGAGCCTGTCGAGTTCGGCTGGACGAATGTCGCTGCCTACGCGGACTACGCATCGCGGGACATGACGCTCCGTCCGGACGCCGGCCGCTACGAGTGCGGCACTCTCAACACCATCGGCATCTATGGATTGGAGGCGGCGATCCGGTTCCTCAACGAAGCCGGAATCGATCGCGTCGCGCCAGCCGTCCTTGATCGAGCTAACCAGATCGAAGCTGGAATCCGAGCAAAAGGCTACGAAGTGATGGGTCCTCGCACACCGCAATCGTCTTCGGGAATCGTGACCTTTCGCAAGCAAGGGGTCGACAGCCGGGCAATCGTCAGCCAACTCCGCAAGGCGGGAATTATCACGGCGCCGAGACAGGGTTGGGTGCGCACCTCGCCGCACTTCTATATCTCGCCACAAAGCGTGGATCGTTTGATCGAATTGGTACCATAAGAAGTCTCAGAAAGGAGCCTTTGCCATGCTTCTGGGATCCGTTACCTACAACGTCCTCAAGGATTGGGACCTCGAAACTCTCATCGCCAAACTCGAGGAGGCCGGTTTTGAAGCCGTCGAACTTCGGACGTCGCACAAGCACGGTGTCGAACCCACGATCGGCCCCGCCGAGCGCGATAAAGTCCGCGCCCGTTTCGAAAAGAGCAAAGTGCGCTTGCTGAGTTACGGCACGGTCTGTGAATTCCATTCACCCGATGCCGCTGTCCGCCGTAAACACGTCGAAGACGGTAAGCGTTTCATCGACCTCGCTCACGACACTGGAGCCTGGGGCATCAAGGTTCGTCCGAATGGCTTGCCCAAAGAAGTGTCCCCCGAAACCACCATCCAAAATATCGGCGCCTCCCTTCGCGAGCTGGGCGACTACGGCGCCGGCAAAGGTGTCGAAATCTGGATGGAAGTCCACGGCCGCGACACTCAGAATCCGCCCATCTCCGCCGCCATCATGAAAGCGGCCAAGCACGCCAATGTCGGCGTGTGCTGGAACTCGAATGCCACCGACGTTGTGAAGGGCTCCGTCAAACCGAGCTTCGATCTGTTGCGACCCTTCATCAAGAGTGTCCACATCAACGAGCTCTCCAACGATTACCCTTGGCGCGAGCTCTTCACGCTCCTTCAGAAGTCCGGCTACGATCGCTACACCCTTGCTGAAGTCCAGGAAAGCAAAGAGCCTGAGCGTTTCCTCCGCTGGTACGCCGCCCTATGGAAGGAGCTTAAGCGCTCATGCTAGCGGCGTGGTGCGGGCTCTCAGCCTGCGGCGCCGGCACTGTTGCCAGTGCTTGGCTGCTTCTTAGTGCCGCCCCTGCACCATCTGCAGTCCCCACTCCTGAGTCCCACTTCGGGCACAAGCTCGGCGAGGATCGCAAGCTCGTCGAATGGTCCAAAGTTGTCTCTTACTTCCAATCGCTCGAGCAATCGAGCGATCGCATCAAGGTGCGCACACTGGGCCAAACGACGGAAGGGCGCCCATTCGTGGCCGCCTGGATCGCTCATCCTAAGACACTCGCCCAGCTCGACCACTACCGGCAGATCCAAAAGAGACTCGCCGATCCTCGCAAGACGACCGAAGCCGAAGCCGCCCGGTTCGCTGCCGAAGGCAAGGTCGTGGTGATGATTACCTGCTCGATCCACTCAACAGAAGTCGCGTCTACGCTCACCGCCGCGCAATTTGCCTATCGCATCCTCACAGAGGACCGTCCCAAGTTCCGCGCCATTCTTAACAACGCTATCTTCATCCTCGTCCCTTCGCTCAATCCCGACGGCGTGGACATCGTTGCGCGCTGGTACAGCAAGACCCTCGGCACACCCTATGAAGGAATTTCCCCGCCCGAGCTGTATCAAAAGTACGTCGGCCACGACAATAATCGCGATTGGTACATCTTCTCCCAAGTAGAAACGCGCCTCGCCATCGAGCATCTCCACAATGCCTGGCATCCGCAGATCGTCTACGACGTACATCAGCAGAGCCCCAATGCATCGCGGATCTTCGTCCCACCATGGCTCGATCCCATCGAACCCAACATCGACCCGATCATCACGCAATGGTGCAACCTCATCGGGACGGGAATGGCCGCTGACCTCACCGCCGCCGGTAAGAAAGGCGTTGCTATCAATGCGAGCTATGACTTCTGGACTCCCGCCCGCCATTATCAGGCCTATCACGGTGGCCTCCGCATCCTGAGCGAATCCGCCAGCGCCCGGCTGGCCAGCCCGATCACGGTGAAGCCGGAGGATATCGCGGAACGCTCTCTCGGCTACAATCCCCGCCAGTCCAGTTGGAACTATCTCGAGCCGTGGCTCGGTGGAGAATGGCATCTCCGCGACATCATCGATTACCAGATGCTCGCCTGGGAGTCCTGCCTTTATCAGGCTGCGATGCGGCGGGACGACATGCTGCGCAACTTCTACCAGATTGGCCGCCGGGCGGTTTCCAGAACCTCCCCCCACGCCTTCCTGGTTTCCAAGCAGCAACGCGATCCCAACGCTTCGAGAAAACTCCTGGAGACCCTCGCGTTTGGTCTTGTCGAGATCGATCAGAGCGACGAGGACTACGTGATCCGCATGCAGCAGCCCTACGGTTCCTGGGCCAAAGCACTCCTCGAACGCCAGCGTTACCCCGACCTGCGCGAGTATCCCGGTGGTCCTCCGAAACGCCCCTACGACGTTACCGCGCACACGTTGCCGCTGCTCATGGGTGTCGACGTCCGCTTTACCAACGAAGAAGTACCGGGCCGCCTCGATCGCGCCACGCGTGTTCCCTTCCGCCAGCGAACTCCCCTCTTGGCCTCCGATGGCGACTCCTGGAAACAGGTCAACGCGCTCTGGAAGCAAGGCCGCTCCGTCTGGCGCGATCCGAAAACGGGTGACTTCAGCGCCGAGTCTAAGCCCGGCTGGGACCAGAAGTCGAAACCTCGCATTGGACTCTACCGCAGTCACATGCCCGTGATGGATGAGGGTTGGACTCGCTGGATTCTCGAACAGTTCGGTTTCGACTACCAAAGCGTCCGCAACAGTGACATCCTCTCCGGTGATCCGCGCCAGCGCTGGGATGTGCTCCTCATTCCACACCAGGGCCCTTCCGCCATTCACAGCGGATATCGCCCCGGATCCATGCCACCCGAGTTCACTGGAGGTTTAGGCGATGCCGGAGCGGAAGCGCTCATCGCATTTGCAAAGCAGGGCGGCACGCTGATTTTCCTGAACGAGGCGACCGACTACGCCATCGGACACCTCGGCATACCACTGAAGAACGTCTTGCGCGGCATTCCCAATCGCGACTTCTACTGCCCGGGATCGCTGTTGAACGTAGCGCTGGACGAATCCCATCCTCTCTCGAAAGGCCTGCCTAAGGAAGTTGCAATCTGGATGGAGAGCAGTCCCGCATGGGATCTCCCCGCCGGCTCCACAGCTCGCGCCGTCGCCCGCTATGGAGACTCCAGCATTCTCGCCTCCGGATGGCTTCTCGGCGAAAAACATCTCGCGGGCAAAATCGCCCTCGCCGACGTTCCGCTCGGCAATGGACACGCAGTGCTATTCGGCATGCGGCCGCAGTATCGCGCTCAATCGTACCTCACCATGAAGCTGTTGTTCAACGCATTTCTACTGTAATGAGTGTCCGCATCCAGCACCTCCACACCTTTTTCCACTTCCCGTTTTCGGTGGACCGGCAGGCGGTACTCGAGGATCACTGCGAAATCTGGCGAAAACACACGCACTGGATGCACGGTCTGGAGGCTTGGCTCTCCCTCAAACCATCCGGCGCCGGACAAAAACTCGTTTCCGCACTCGGAGGTTGGAAGCGATCTCCCTACTCGCGATTCGACATCGACAGCATTGCATATCAGGACATGGTGTTCTTCCACCCCTTCGTCCGTCGAGTATTCTTCGATAGCACGGAAGGCACCGCCGGTCAAGATTCGCTGCTGCAGTTCTACCGCATCCCGCTGGAAGGGAAAGTACTCTGGTTTGAAGCAGAGGACATCAAGGGCCGCAGCGCAAAGGTGCAGGTTACCGATTTTCGTCTCCACATGTACGCCAATGGCATCGGTATCCTTTCCATCGGTGTTGAAGCACACGATATCCCGAGCGAGCTCGGATTGTGGATCAACGAGATGATGCGCAAGATCTACCCATCGAGTGGCCGCCAGATTCGCGAAGCTCGTGCCCCTTCGCGTTTGGCCTTTACCCTCGAAACCCCGCAAGGCGAGCGTGTCCTGATCGAGGAAAGATTCGGTCCATCCGCGATGGTTGCTTTTCATCCACCCCTTGAACAGCTCATTCAGGCGCTGCTTTACTTCGGCGATTACTCTCGCCAGGAATACGAACCGGTTCTCGACGAGCGCATGGTCGTCTACACCTATGTCGCAGTAGATCCCGCCTCCGTCCCCGAAGGCTATATCGAGTCGGAAGACTACCAGATTCTGCTCAGCCATCTTCTCTACGTCGACCGCGCCGGCCCCGGTTACCGATACGACGCTGCTTTTGTCGCTTCGGAAATGCGCCGCCAGGTCTACCGCCGCTGGGCCCATCAGGGCACCTACTACGGCTTCACTTCCTACAGCAATGTCACCTTGTGCATGGGACAGTTCGACTGTGACGAGCACCAGCTCCGCGAAGGATTCCTGATCCACCGCATGTTCACCACGCGGTATTTCCTGATGGCGATGGTGACCTTGTTCTACCGCGCCACTCTTCTTGACTTCGCCGAGCGCACCGCGCTGGTTTCACGCCGCCTCTTCCAGGATCAGGAGAGTGGTCGCGTTTCGACTCCCAATATCCGGTTGACCTCCGACCTCCGCTCCGATTTCCTTCACTTTTCCAATTACTGGTACTTCGGCGAGCTCGCCAATAAGGATGAAGAGAACGAACACTTCCTCATGCAGGTGCGCGAGCTGCGCGTCGACGTGATGCAACATGAGGTCGAAGAGGAGGTCGACAAGCTCAATGTCTCTCTCCACAATTACTTCCAATACCGCAACACGGAAGCCGTCAACCGCCTAGCGATGTTGAGTCTTATCCTCGGCGGCGGCGCCGTCATCACAGGCTTCTTCGGAATGAACTTCGGGGGCGCCTTTAATCAAACTTTCTTCGATCCCGGCCGCGGCCCTAATACCGCGCACTACACCGCGATTCTGGCCGTAGCCATATACGCAGTGGCGACGCTCACATTCGGACTCTACGTAGTGGTCAGCAACTGGCAGGATTACCGCGAAAGCCTTCTCCCCCGCTGGTGGCTCGCCCGCAAAGCCAAAGCCAAGGGCAGTCTCCGCAGAAGCTGAAAGCGCTCAACTCCGGCCGCCGGCGTGAGCAATCGACTCAGAATCAGGAGGCTTTGACCCAATTGGGTCGACAACTCTTTGCTCTATGTGGAAGCTCAATTCCTTATCGAGGCTGGCTTCCTGCCCCTCACGCTGCAAAAAGCGCCGCCACCAATTCATCGCGAGCCTCCGTCCGCCATGCCCGGAATTAGCCCGACAGCTTCGGCCAGCCGTTGCCAACCTGCCGAGCCAGTTTCGAGATGCGCCCGTCCGCTGCGCGTCAGCCGGTAGAACTTGGCATCGCGCCCGGTCTCGGTCTGCCGCCATTCCGCCTCCAGAGCTTGCGATTCTCGAGGCGGTGCAGCGCAGGATAAAGAGATCCTTCTGGAACCTGCACCACGTCGCGTGAGATCTGCTCGAGGCGTTGCGCGATGGCGTAACCGTGCACGGGTCCGAGCGCGACGGTTTTCAGGATCAGCAGGTCGAGCGTACCTTGGTGAAGATCAGACTTTGGAGAGGCCATGTCGTATACCTTTCGCTTCTACTGAAGCGATACGGCAGCAAGCAGTAGAAGTGCAAGGTATTTCCCCTCGCGATCCGTTGCTCCTGCTGACGTCGCGGTTCCATGGAGTTTCGCCTGTTTCCGGACAAATGGTCGCCGACCCGGAAGTGGTGCCACGCATCTCAGACCTCGGGTTCGATGCCGATCCGGTCGTTAACCGCGGATCGAATGCGCTGCTTGCAGCCGAGGTATCGCTCGGTCGTTTGAATTGAGACATGCCGGAGCCTGAAATGAAGCTGTCCAGTTCGGCCACGTCCGCATGAGACAGCCGAGCAAACGTGCTCCTAAGATCGTGCACGGCGCATCTTGCCCGCGCGGTATCATATCGTAGTAGGATACTTTTGTATGCCCCGCGGCAACCCATCACCGAAGCTTGCCATCACTATAGACCCTGATATTCACGAAAACATCCTTGCGGCGGCCGCCCGCGACGGGGTGAGCGTCTCTGCCTGGATGACCGCCGCGGCGCGCGAAGCACTGCAGCGGCGGGCTGGGTTGGCGGCGGTCGCGCTGTGGGAAAAGCAGCACGGACGCTTCACCACAGAAGAGATGAATGAAGCTCGCCGCAGCGTGCGGGCACAGCTCCGAACATCGCGAACGGTCCGGCGTCCGGCATGAGCGCCGTCGTTTACGACGCCGCCGTTCTCGTGGCCGCCGATAGAAACGAGCGGCGAG
>Ga0187893_10006297_pt1 | contig 20432 bp, 19 predicted proteins | sample MA1701074metaG_FD_139574 | JGI IMG/M metagenome (GOLD analysis project Ga0187893, IMG submission 139574) | White microbial mat communities from a basaltic lava cave in the Kipuka Kanohina Cave System on the Island of Hawaii, USA - MA170107-4 metaG ...
AAAAGCGCTGTGCCGTGCATGATCCTTGAACGCTACCTCATAAAGGAAACCCTGCGCAGTTGGGTCGCGGTGTTCGTGGTGCTGCTGGTCATCGTCATCAGCGTGCGGTTTGTACGATTTTTAGGGGACGCGGCCGCAGGGAAAGTGGCCGGTGAGCTGGTATATCAGATGCTGGGGTTCAAGCTCCTTACCAGTTCCTCCATGATGATCCCTTTATGCCTTTATCTCGCCGTGTACTTAACCTACGGCCGCATGCAACGAGACAACGAATTGACCGCGATAGCGGGGGCGGGTCTTGGAAATGCCTTTTTTGTCGGCGTGAGCTTAAAGACGGGTCTCGCATTCGCTATGCTGACATTCGCTTTAAGTACCTTGGTCTGCCCCTGGGCCGAGCGACAGTTTAGCCAGTTGCGCGAGCAAGCGCAGCAAACCTCTGATATCACCGGGATAGCCGCCGGCCAGTTCAGAGAGTTTGCCGGCGGAAAAGGCGTGATCTACGTTCGGGATATATCGAAAAACCGAGACAAAGTAAGCAATGTCTTTCTTCAGGTGGCAGACGGCGACTCTTTGGCCGTGCTGACCTCGAATAGGGCGCGACTTGAAACCGATCCCAAAACCGGAAACCGTTTCGTGGTGTTCGAACGGGGCAACCGGTATTCCGGTAGTCCGGGACAGCTCGACTTCAAAGTCATCGAATACCAGAAATACGCCGTGCTCTATGAGCCTAGCCAGGCGGTCCGTTCCGGCTTGGGCTTGGATGCGACTCCGACCCGAGATCTCATGCTAGCCAAAGACATTTCCTCGGGTGCAGAGCTGCAATGGCGTGCCGCAATGCCTATCGCCGCGGTGGTGTTGGCAACCCTGGCGGCCGTTCTTGCTCGCATTGTGCCCGGTCATCACAGTTACACAGGGCTGTTGATCATCACCTTGATTTATTTCCTCTACAGCAACCTACTCGGGATCGCGAAGAACTTGGTCAAAAACGGCGCCCTAGCACCGTATCTCGGCCTGTGGGTGGTTCACGCCGCATTCGTGGTGGCGCTTCTGGCACTTCTGTACTATCCCGTACTGAAGCGCTGGTGGCTAGGACGGCGGCGGACTGTCACAGCCCTTCCTACGTGATTCTGGACCGCTACCTCGGCTGGACCGTCGCCAACACCATTCTTGTGGTCGCGGCTGTGTTGATCACGGCGTTTACCTTTTTTGAGTTTCTGGACGAGCTGGACTCGCTAGGCGGCCGTTATGGCTTATTGCAAGCCCTCGAGTTCTGCCTACTGCGCTCGCCGGGACTGGCTTACAAGCTGTTTCCCATCGCCGCATTGATCGGCAGTCTCATCGCGCTGGGCGGTATGGTGGCAAGCGGAGAGATAACGGTGATCCGGGCTTCTGGGGTCTCCATCCGGCGAACGGTGTTGGCAGTGATGAAAGGAGCGCTCGGCATCGTGTCGCTCGCGCTTGTGGTCGGGGAACTGGTTGCACCTCAGGCGGAGGAATTTGCGCGCCAGCGCCGAGCGTTTGCCCTCTATGACCAGATCACGTTTAAGTCGCAAAACGGATTTTGGATCAGAGACGGGAGAAGCTATATCAACATCCGCCACGTCTTGCCGGGCGATCTGCTTGAAGACATTTTTATTTTCGAGTTCGATGCCTCTCATCGCTTAACGGTCAGCACTTATGCCAAGAATGCAAGGTATCAAGGACAAGATTGGCTGCTGTTCCAGATCGAACAGACGCGTTTTCACGATAAACGAGTGGCCAGGGAGCAGATCAAGCGTGCAACCTGGCGATCGCTGTTTAAGCCGGAGCTGATCAACATGCTGGTGGTAGAGCCGGAGACCCTGGCCATACTCGATCTGTTACATTACATCCGCTACCTGAAACGCAACGCCCAAAGCAGTCAGCGTTACGAACAGGCCCTTTGGGTCAAGCTCGCCTATCCGCTCGCTGCCGGGGTAATGGTGTTGCTTGCGATCCCGTTGGTGCTCTCCAGTCACCAGGTGCGTGGGGTCGGCCATCGGATTTTGGTGGGGAGTCTAATCGGCATGGGATTTCACATCTGCAATCAGGCGGCGGGGCACTTAGGAGTCGTTTACAGCTTGAACCCTGGGTTTATCGCCATGCTGCCCACAGCGACCACCTTATTCATCGCCCTTGTATTTTTGCGCAGGATACACTGAGAGGTTATGAAAAAATCGTCGCGAGCGATGAGAAGTCGCGTGGGAGGGCGGGACCGGGGCAGACCCTTCGACAGGCTCAGGACAGACTTGCCCTCTTTTGTCAAAGAGGAGTTGCACGTTCGGGAAGTACTCGGAGAAAGGAGGTTATCGGTTATCGCTTTGAAGGCAATATTGACCCTACAGATTTTTCCGGAGCGACAGAATTCCTTCGAGACCTTATCGGACTCTGGCTGTGGTCCATCATGGCGTCAAACCTTCGTGTGCACCACCGACGCGTTTTCCAGATACCATCGGTAGGTACCGGCAAGCCCCTCCCTCAGCGTTATCCTAGGCGACCAGCCCGTGGCCAGAAGCCGTGTCACGTCGAGAAGCTTGCGCGGGGTGCCATCGGGCTTACTCCGATCCCACGCGATCTCGCCCTCATAGCGTACTGTCTCTTTGATTAAAGCAGCGAGCTCGCGAATGGTAATGTCCTCCCCGCAACCCACATTAAGCAATGGGGCGCGACTTGGGGTGCTCGGATCGGATCCTTCCTCACCCCCAAATACCCGGTCCAGTTTCCCGTCCTGCAAGTTCATGAGGAATACGCAGGCATCGGCCATATCGTCGACGTGCAGGAACTCGCGCCGTGGTGTCCCGCTGCCCCAGAGCACGACCTGCCGTCGCGCTTCGTCACCAGACTTGGCTTCATGGAATTTTCGCAGCATCGAGGGGATCACATGCGAGCCCTCCAAGTCGAAATTATCGCCGGGACCATAGAGATTGGTAGGCATAACGGAATAAAACCGCGTTCCGTATTGGCGGTTATAAGCCCAGCACATCTCTATCCCTGCGATTTTAGCCAATGCATACGGCCGATTTGTCCCTTCCAGGGGACCGGTGAGCAAATACTCTTCCTTAATCGGCTGAGGACACTCGCGAGGATAGATACACGAGGAGCCCAGAAACAGTAGGCGCTTGACACCGCTGCGCCAGGCTTCGTGGATGACATGGCTTTGAATGGCGAGGTTTTGTTGTATGAACTCCGCCGGCAAGCTCGCGTTCGCCCAGATCCCGCCTACCTTGGCCGCCGCCAGAAATACGATCTCCGGTTGCTCGGCCTTAAAGAATGCTCTTACCCTTACCTGATCGCGCAGATCGAGATCTGCCCGCGGGCGGGTAACGAGACTGGCATGGCCGTCTTGTTGCAGCCGGCGGATAAGTGCAGATCCCACCAGTCCGCCATGACCCGCAACGTAGATCCTTGTCGATGCATGCATAAACGAGGCGTCGTTCAGGGTCATCACTTAAAGACCTCGGGCAGGAGTCGAGGCCAGTTCATTCGGAAGCGTACCCATAGGTCTTGAAGCCTTCATTTTTGCACAAGAGATCGCGTTGAGCCTGCACCAGATCGGAATCGACCATTTCCCGCACCATGTTTTCGAAGCTCACCCGCGGGCGCCACCCCAGCTTTTCCCGCGCCTTAGTAGCGTCTCCGATCAAGGTATCGACTTCCGTGGGTCGAAAATAGCGCGGATCGACCACGACCAAAACATCACCTGCAGCGGGTATCCCTGGCGGAGCGGTATTTCCGCTCGCACTGAGCTTCTCGCCCAGAGTCGAATGGTCGACCTCGACCACTATCCCTTTTTCATCCTGAGCCCTACCTTCCCAAGCCAACGTTAGTCCAAGCTCCTTGGCCGCCGCATCGACGAAACGCCGCACCGAGTATTGCGTGCCGGTCGCAATGCAGTAATCCTCTGGCTGGTCCTGTTGCAACATCAACCATTGCATCTCCACGTAATCCCGCGCGTGCCCCCAGTCCCGCTTGGCGTCGAGATTCCCAAGGTGCAATCGCTTTTGCATCCCCAACACGATTCGAGCGAGACCCCGCGTTACCTTGCGGGTGACGAAGGTTTCGCCTCGCAACGGAGATTCGTGGTTGAACAGAATACCGTTGCAGGCGAATAGTCCGTAGGCCTCGCGATAGTTGACCGTGATCCAGTAAGCGTAGAGCTTGGCCACCCCATAGGGAGAGCGGGGGTAGAAGGGCGTTGTTTCCCGTTGGGGAATTTCTTGCACCTTGCCGAACAACTCCGAGGTGGATGCTTGGTAAAAGCGAGTCTTGTCTCTGAGATCCAGGACTCGGATCGCCTCCAGCAGGCGCAATGCGCCCAGGGCATCGGCGTTAGCGGTGTACTCCGGGGTCTCAAAGGAGACCGCCACATGGCTCTGCGCCGCTAGATTGTAGAGCTCATCAGGCTGTACCTTTTGCATGACCTGGATCAGATTGGTCGAATCGGTCATGTCCCCGTAATGCAGAAAGAAACGCGATTCTTCTTCCAGGGTGTCTTTGTACAAATGATCGATGCGCTCGGTGTTGAAGATCGAAGAACGGCGTTTGATGCCATGGACCTCATAGCCTTTGTTGAGCAGAAATTCGGCGAGGTACGCACCATCCTGACCCGTGATTCCGGTGATAAGCGCTGTCTTCATCGATGGTTCCCTTGGCTAGCTGTTGCTAAAGCTTAGTCCATTTGTCCTGAGGGTCTGCTATTACTTGGCTCACGCAGCACGGATCGGTACGATTTTCCATCGTCGGTCGTCCAGCACCTTCGAACCGCTGATGGCGTCCGCTATGCGGATGCTCAAGACTGGTGTCAAATCTTGCTTTGGTGCGTTGACCACTTTCCCCTACGACGTCATCTTAGAAGGTTTTGCCCTCCGACCGCAAACGTTACTGCCAGAGCCAGCGCTCGTCCAACATGCACGTACCGAGCGGGGCTCCTGCTGGGTTTCGCCACCAACCGATGTGTGTGCCGCGGGTGATTTTTGAATAGAATGGGTTTATGGACTCTGCTGAGATCACCCGCTATGTAGAGCGAGTCTGGGACCAAGAAATCGTCCCGGAGCTCGCCGCGTACATCCGCATCCCCAATAAATCCCCCTCCTTCGATCCCGAATGGCGAAGCCACGGGCACATGGATCGGGCCGTGGCGCAGTTTGAACGCTGGGCGCGCAAACAAACGATCCCGGGGCTTAAGGTCGAGATTAAGCGGCTGCCTGGGCGGACACCGCTGCTGTGGATAGAGATCCCGGGAACCGGGGACACCGAGGGCTGTGTGCTGCTCTACGGACATCTCGATAAGCAACCGGAGATGACGGGCTGGCGCGACGGGCTGGGTCCTTGGGAGCCGGTTTGGGAAGGGGACAGGCTGTACGGGCGCGGGGCGGCCGATGATGGATACGCCATGTTCGCAGCGCTCACCGCAATTGCGACTCTGGCGCAGCTTAGGGCCCCGTACGCGCGCTGCGTGGTCCTGATCGAAGCCTGCGAGGAGAGCGGAAGCTTCGATTTGCCCTTCCATATCGAGGCCCTCGCCGAGCACATTGGTAGACCCAGCCTGGTGATTTGCCTGGACTCCGGTTGCGGTACCTACGAGCAGTTGTGGTGCACCACATCGCTGCGCGGGCTGGTCGGTGGACGCTTAAGCGTGGAAATCCTGGATGAGGGCGTGCACTCGGGTGACGCCAGCGGCGTGGTGGCGTCCAGCTTTCGTATCCTGCGCAGGCTCTTGAGCCGCCTCGAAGACGAAGAGTCCGGAGCGATCCGGCCGCCGGATTTTTGGGTCCCGATCCCCGAGGCGCGCGTGCAACAGGCTGAGGCCGCGGCCGAGGTGCTCGGCGATGGAGTGTTTGCCAAGTTCCCCTTCGTCGGCGGCGCCGGGCCTGTGAGCCGCGCGCGCACCGAGTTGATATTAAACCGTACTTGGCGCCCGGCGTTGTCTATCATAGGCATCGGCGGCGTGCCGGAACCGGAGCATGCGGGAAACGTGCTACGCCCTAGCACAGAGGCGAAGTTGTCGCTGCGCCTGCCCCCCACCTGCAATGCCCATGCGGCCTCAACAGCCTTGAAGCGGCTGTTAGAGCAGGATCCGCCCTATGGCGCGCGGGTGAAGTTCACGCCGGACTGGGCCTGCAGCGGTTGGGAGGCGCCGCAATTCGAACCCTGGTTGGCGGCCTCTATGGACAGTGCCTCGCGTACCTATTTTGGACAGCCGGCGGTTTGCATGGGCGAAGGAGGCACCATCCCGTTTATGGCCATGCTGGGCGAGCGTTTTCCCGAGGCGCAGTTTTTCATTACTGGCGTGCTCGGGCCGCAGTCCAATGCCCACGGCCCCAATGAGTTTTTGCACATCCCCATGGCCAAGCGCTTGACCTGTTGCGTGGCGCAGGTCATTGAGGAACATTTTGGGCACAAGAAGAAATAAACTGAGGGACGCGACTCTGAAAACAGGGGTCCTCGGGCTGGGAGCCATGGGCGCCGGCATGGCTTGGAATCTACATCGGCAGGGATTTCTGGTTGCCGTCTGGAATCGCACCCCAAGCCGCGCTGAGCCTTTTGCGGGCAAGGAGGGGATCCGCGTTGCCGGTTCGCCCGAAGAATTAGCCCGGTGCGAGTTGATCATCACTTGCGTGTCGAGGGATGTCGACGTGAAACAAGCCATATCGGCCATGCTGCCGGGATTTGCGGCGGGGACCATCGTCGCAGATACCTCCACCATCAACGCCGCCACGGCGCGCGAGCTCGTCGCCCAGCTCGGCGCGCGAGGTGTTGAATTCCTCGATTGCCCGGTCTCCGGCGGGGTGGAAGGGGCGCGCCAGGGGACCCTCGCGATGATGGTCGGCGGCGATGCAGGGGCCCTGGAGCGCGCCCGGCCGGCTTTGGCGGCCATCGCCCGGCGCATCGTCCACATGGGCCCCAGCGGCAGCGGCCAGGCCACTAAGGCGGTCAATCAGATCATGGCGGCCGGGATCAATCAGGCGGTGACCGAAGCCTTGGCTTTTGGCGAAGCCATGGGGTTGCCCATGGACAAGGTACTCGAAGTGGTTGGCAGCGGCGCCGCCGCGAATTGGTTTCTAGAACATCGGGGCAAAAGCATGCTGGAGGGGCGATTTTCTCCCGGATTCAAAGTCAGTCTGCATCATAAAGATCTCAGCATTTGCCGCGAGATGGTAAAGGCGAGGAATGCGGCATCACTGTCCGTAACCGAAACGACACTCAGAGATTACGAGCGTTTAATGGAACAAGGGTACGGCCAAGAAGACATCTCGGCGCTGTTTCGGGTAAAACAGAGCGCATACAAAAAGTAGTAACCGCCGATCCGAAGGGGAGCGACGCGTGACCACCGGGAGGAAATGAAGCCTTTTCGCGCTGGTCATCGGCGCTCAGCCAGTCCCTTTAATCGGTGCCCATGTGGTGAGTGAGAGTTGCGATTGCCGGCTCACTTAGCGTCCATAGTGACTACGTAGGGCGAGTGGGGAGCTAACGATCCGCTTTGGTAGCGCCGACAGCGGGCGAGATAGAAGCGAGCGGGGCCATCCTCCGGGTAGTCCCGCAGGATGGCCTCGAAGAATTCTGCCGCTTTGGCCCATTGCCCCGCCTTGAGGGACTCGAGGGCCTCAGCAAAGCGCTCGCAAAGATGCGCCTGCGCTCCATTCGCCGTTCCTTCCCCGCTCAGGATCTCGACGATCGGTAGTGGATCTGATTTGCCCACCAAGCGAAAATCGCCCAAAGGCCTAAGCAGCAGCTTGTCTAGGCCGTCTACCACAGCCTGGGTCGCTAATAGATGAGTGCCTAGATGTTTGTTCAGCCCCTCGACGCGCGCGGCGGTATTGGCGCAGTCCCCGACTATGCTGTAGACAAAATGTCCTCCGCCGCCTGCATGCCCTACGTACACGGTACCGGCCTCAAGACCGATGCGCACGGGAGAGCGCGCCAAAGCATGCCGATCCTTGAAACCGGCAACGGCATCGACGGCCTCCAGAGCCGCGCGGATCGCTTTGCGTCGCACCGACACCGCGGCCCGCTCGGCGGTCCAGGCGCACATGATGCCGTCGGCGCGAAACTCGGTGACATCGACCTTGTGGCGCTTCAGTGGCTCCGCGATGGTCTCAAAATAGTCGTTCAAAAACAGAGCCAACTCTTTTGGCGCCATCGTTTCTGCGATGGTGGAAAATCCTGCCATGTCGGATGCGAAGCAGGTGCTGTACACGATCTTGTTAACCGTACTCGGATCCAGGTTCTCTGCCAGATCTCTCGCCATCTTCTCCGGCAGGTAATAGCTAATAGCGCGAGTGGCGTGCTTCTTTTGACGCCGTTCTAACAGATATTGGCCGAGAAGACCGACGAACAGCGCCAGCGGCAGTTGCACCAGGAGCGGAATCGCAAGCGGTAACCACAATGCGGCCTTAGTAAACCCAAGCTGGACCGAGGAGGCATACAGCACGGCAAGAGTCAGAGCGACAGGGACACCCACCATAGCGGGGAGGAGGTAGAGGATAAAACCCATGCTAAGGCCGAATGCCATTAGGATCGCCGCCGTCATCGACGGTGTGCTTGGCCGAAGCCAACGATCGGTCAGAAGATTCCCAAATGCCGTCGCGGCGATCTCGACCCCGCTCAAATCCACACCGTCGCCTCGGGTAAACACCGTATAATGCCTGTCCGGTTGTCCAGGATCGTATAAATCGGAATATCCGACAAAGACGATCGTGTTAGTCAAATCGAGCGCTTCCCGATTTAGCGCTTCGCCCTTGACAACGGCGTGATAGGGAAGGGTGGTAATGGCTCCCGGTGGCCCATAGAAGTTGAGGTAGCGATGATCGCCCCCTTGATAGAGGCTCACCAACGCTTGCATAAGCTGCCGCTCCCTTGGTTTAAGATCACCCGCCCCATCTAAGGCGTGGCGCAGCCTGGTGCCAAGCTCCGGGTCTTTGTTGAAGCCTTGTCGCTGACGGCGCATCAGTTCCTGGATCTGCGGGGGCTGAGATAAGTCGTCGGCTTTAGGCGGCAAACCTTCGGCGCCTGCGGCACCTGCTTCCGATAAAAACTGTAGCCATCGCGGATAAGTGCTTAGAGCGTGGATCTGTAGGGCAACGGCAGGCGCCGTCGGCGCGTCACCGAGGCTCGGTTTGAAGGCCCAAAACCCGTGAACAGCAGCCTCCATCTTCGGTAAGGGAAAGGGACCCAACCCCTTGGCCACCTCCACCAAACGCGGCATAGGTGGGATGAGTTGCTCGACCCAGACGAAACCCTTATGCCTTCCCGTGCGATCGGCGATCGGCTGCCGCTTTCCGCTGAGTTTCTCGACCAGCACCACCCGATCGGAATCGGCTACGGCCTTGGCAAAAGCCAGATCGTGTTCGCGCAGCTTAGGTCTCTCAAAATCGAAGTCGAACACGATGACCGACGCGCCCCACTCCACCAGGCGCTCGATCAGCCGCGCGTGTACCGAGCGCGGCCACTCCCGAGGCAAGGCGGAAAGCCCAAGATTGGTTCCGGTTTGGTCGTCGATCCCGACCACGACCACCTCGGGTGGCGGCTCGATAGGGCCCCTGAGCTGAAACAACCACCTCAACCCAACGCCCTGTTCGAAGTCGGCGCCCAGGGGCACCAGCCCCAGCATGGCGCCCGTAAGAGCCGTAGCGAGCCCGGCAATGAGCGCTTTTAACCAGCGGCGCATAGGATAGCGACGATTGGGTGGTGGCGAACTTGCCTTGTGAGCAGCCTCATGGCAAGGAGTCTTTTAGGTCCCTCACGCTTTATCAGTCATAAAGCGCAGTTTATGCACCAGCTCTCGCATGACATGCACCGCGAAGAAGGGGCTCTGCTGCACCATGAACAGGAACCGTTTCTCATCCACTGGAGCTAACCGGCATCGGCTCAAAACCACGGCGCTCGCGCTGCGCGGGCTCGAATCGATCAACGCCATCTCACCAAGTAGGTCTCCAGGCCCCAACTTGTTGACCGCTTGTCCGTGCGCCCGGATCTCTATTTCTCCATCCAATACGACGTACATCTCGTCACCCGGTTGTCCCTCCTCGAAGACCGTCGCCCCTACCGGATATTCTTTGACGTTGTCGGCATTCTTAAATAGATTCAAGGTGTTCATTGTCCCTCCTACGAAAAGCTAAGTAGTCTTAGTTCCACCGAGCATCATAGTGTGTAGAAGATGCCTCTGTTCAGCAACTGCTACTTTCGAATCTGTGTGGCTCGCCAGCACCGGGAAGCAAGTTGCAGGTAGCTTGCGAAGGCAGAAATCCCAGTGTGTAGGTTCACGCATGGACTGTCTTCGCGTTTTGATGCCGGAAGGCGGTAACTGCAACAACGAAAACAATTCAGAGAAGACGCCAGAAACGGCTGTTTTTTGACCTGTGAAAGTCTGTTCCTCAAGCGCTCATCAGCGATGGAGCACCGCCGTAGCGCGCAGTAACGCGCCGGGGGACGTAGGGTTTTGTCAAGTTGAGCGCCAGGAATCACTACATTGGTGATGCGGTTCGCATATTACGGAAAGCGTTTTCTTGCCGCCTCGCTGATCGCGCTGGCGTCTCAATCCACCGGGGCCGAAGAGCCCTGCGAGCCCGTCGTTGGAAAATTGGCCTCGGTCGAGGGTTCAGTCGAGATCCAGCGGGTGGGGCAAGAGTCTTGGCATAAAGGCGAGCTTGATCAGCCACTTTGCCAAGGTGACACGATCCGGGTCGGGGAGCGAAGCCGGGCCGCCGTTTCATTGATCACCGATGCGGTGCTGCGGCTCGACCAGCTCACGACTATGCGCCTCCTCGATATTGTGGAAAACGAAAAAGAGCGTTCCGTGCTTGAGCTTATCATCGGCGCTTTCCAGTCCTTTAGCCGCGCGCCCCGGTCGCTCGCTGTCAACACGCCTTATGTGAACGGGATGATCGAGGGCACGGAGTTTCTGATTCGGGTCGAGGCAGACCAGAGCACGATCACCGTATTCGAGGGCAAGGTGGCGGCAGGCAATGACTTCGGGCAGTTGCTTTTGGCTAGCGGGGAGTCGGCGGCGGCGAAAAAGGGCGAGGCGCCTCAGCCACAGGTGGTGGTCAGGCCGCGAGACGCGGTGCAGTGGGCGCTCTACTATCCGCCCGTTTTGGGCGTGGATCCGGCGGCAGCGCCATCCAGCCTGCGCGACGCCTCAGCGCTGGCTGGACGGGGTGACACCGTTAGAGCCTTCGAGGCGCTCGAAGGTGTGCAGGAAACCGAGCGGGATGCCCCGTTCCATCTCTACCGCGCCGCCCTGTTGCTCGACGTCGGGCGCGTGGATGAAGCACGAGCGGACATCGACCAGGCCCTCGCCCTCGATCCCAAAGCCGGCTTGGCCTATGCGCTGCGCTCGGTCATCAAGGTCGTACAGAACGAGCGAGAACAGGCCCTGGCCGACGGCCAGCGGGCCGTGGCGCTCGAGCCCCAATCGGCGGCCGCGCATATCGCCTTGTCCTACGCTCAACAAGCGCGCTTCCAGCTCGAGCAAGCCCGGGACACGCTGCTTAAGGCCGTGGCGATCGAGCCCGAAAACGCGCTGGGGTGGGCACGGCTGGCAGAGCTTTCGTTGATGCTGGGTTACCGGGATCGTTCCCTTGATGCCGCGCAGAAGGCGGCGGAACTGAAACCGAACCTGCCGCGAGCGCACATCGTCAAGGGCTTCGCCGATCTTGCCGCGTTTCGCACCCAGCGTGCGAGGCAGGCGTTTGACCAGGCCATCGCCCTTGATGCGGCCGATCCGCTGCCCCACCTGGGACGGGGTCTGTCGCTGATCCGGGAGAGCCGCTTGGAGGAAGGACGCAAAGACCTCGAAATCGCGGTAGGCCTCAATGCCAACGACTCGCTTCTGCGCTCCTACCTGGGAAAAGCCTATTTCGAGGAAAAGCGCGATCCGCTCGACGCCCAGCAGTTCCAGATCGCCAAGGAGCTCGATCCGCCCGACCCCACCCCCTACCTCTACGACGGGATCCGCAAGCAGACCGAGAACATGCCAGGCCAGGCCCTGAAGGACGTGCAGAAGTCGATCGAGCTCAACGACAACCGCGCCGTCTATCGCAGTCGGGAGCAGCTGGATGCGGACCGGGCCGCCCGCCAGACCAGCGTTGCGCGGGTGTACAACGATCTGGGCTTCACCCAACTTGGCCTGACCGAAGCCGGGAAGTCCCTAGCCCTGGATCCGTCCAACACCTCCGCCCACCGCTTCCTCTCCGACACCTACCGCGGCGTGCGCCGGCGCGAGATCTCGCGGGTGAGTGAGCTGTTACAGGCGCAGATGCTGCAGGACGTTAACATCAACCCGGTGCAACCCAGCTTTAGCGAGACCAACTTGAACATTGTCACCCGCGGCGGCCCCACCGAAGCAGGATTTAACGAGTTCACACCGCTGTTCGAGCGCAACGACGCCCAGCTCAACGCCACGGGCGTATTCGGCAACCACGACACCATCGGCGGCGAGGGTGTGGTCTCCGCGATCTATGACTGGTTCTCGGTCAGCGTTGGCGCCTTCCACTACGACACCGACGGCTGGCGAACGAACAACGACCTTCAGCACGACATTTACAACATCTTTGCGCAAGCGGCCATTACGCCCGAGCTGAACATCCAGGGGGAATACCGCCACCGCGACACCGAGTTCGGCGATCTCCAGTTCGACTTTGATCCCAATGACGTCGCCGCGAACGCGCGCAATGGACTCGATCAGGACATTGGCCGCGTGGGTCTGCGGTACTCGCCGGCGCCGCACTCCGATATCCTGCTCTCGTACATCCGTACCGAGCGCGATGAGACTGCGTCAGACGAGGCGGTAGAAGAAGACCCATTCTTGGGTCCGGTTTTGGTTTCTGGCAAGCTCAACCGCAACCAGACCGCAGATCAAATTGAGGGGCAATACATTTTCAAACACGATGGGATCAACGTGATTGCCGGATTTGGCTTCACTAGCAGTGATAGCGAGGAGCCGTTGGAGTTTGCCGCGGACGGACAGGTTTTAGCTCAATTTCGGCTAGACCTGGAGACCGATGACCATCGTGGTTACGTTTATACCAACATTAACTTCCCGCAACCTGTAACATGGACAATCGGCGTTAGCTATGCGGACTACCAGCAAGAGGGGGACTCTGCCGCCATCTTTCCTGATGCCTTCTTTGTAGACCCCCTCAAGGACGACGTCGACGAGATAAGTCCGAAGTTCGGCGTGCAATGGAATATCACCTCCGATTTACTGGCCCGAGCCGTATATCTTGAAGTCGTTAAGCCACCGATCACCTCGAATCGGACCTTGGAGCCGACTCAGGTCGCTGGCTTCAACCAGTTCTTCGATGACATCGATGGCACGGAAAGTACGCGGTATGGTTTTGGTCTGGACTGGCAGGTGGTATCAAACCTGGCTATCGGCGGAGAGGTAACGTGGCGGGAGATCGACGAACCGTTCATTAATTTGGCGGCTGTCCCGAACAGGTTTGTACGCGATGAAGCGGATGAGGAATCTCATCAAGCCTACGTCTACTGGACGCCGCTCGAGGAGCTGGCGGTGCGCACGGGCTTAGCGTACGACAAGTTCGAGCGGGCTTCCGCTGAGTTCGCAAGCGAAGTCGGCAATCAGAACCCGCTGGATATCGAGACGATCAGCGTGCCCGTCAGCGCTACCTATTTTCATCCCTCTGGATTTTTCGCTGCCGCCGGTGTCACGTATGTGGATCAAGAGGTGAAACGCCTCGATATCTTTTCTAACCAAGGAGAGGACGATTTTGTGACGGTGGATCTCGGAGCCGGTTTTCGCTTTCCCGACCGTTGGGGGATCGCCAGCATCCAGGTTCAAAACCTATTGGACGAGGAGTTCAAGTTTCAAGATGATAGCTTCCGGGAGTTCAGAGACGAACCGACGGTGGGGCCGTACATTCCGGACCGAACGATCATGGGCCGGATCACATTGAGTTTTTAAGCACATGATTTCATTGATACAGCGGGAGAAAAACGCGATGAAACACATACGACTTGTTGCGACGACCCCCATTTGCGGGCTCGGGCGGCAGCGACAGAAACGCACCGTTTGCAGCCGTTTTGCCCTTGGGTGCCTAACGGGCGTACTGGCCTGTGTTGAGGTGACACCCGCACATGCCGTGAGCGGTCACCCTAAAGACGCCCAGGGAACAGTCATTGTGCCCCAAGGAGATCCCGTTCGGATTTACTGCAATACCGATGCTGGGTTTCAGCCGCCCGCTGCCGGGCCGCAAAAACTGATTCCCGCGTGTCATCAGAAGTCGCCGACCTCGGGCGTTTTCCCAAATGATGAAGGGCTCGCGCTCACCATTCCGGCAGCTGGTTCGAATACTATCGTTCTCGATAGAGGTCAAACACTCGAGAAAAACGTGACCATTACTGGGCAGACATTCGGCCAGTTCACTGTGTCCAACGCCGGAGTCCTAGCAACTACCATCCCTGTGGACGATCCGAGTGATCTGGCGAACCCGCCGCCGCATGCCGTCTCCCTAATCTGTGAAACCTTCGCCAGCCCAGCAGCCGAGAGACACTGCGTCAAGGTCAACGAGGACGAGAACGACGAGGAAAGCGGTGGCCCCCCGAGTTGCGGCGGACTACAGGTCGCGGCGAATAACTGTGCTGATGAAATCGCGGATCTGGGCGTGGCGTTCAGCGCTCCCAAGGCTAACTGGATCCTCGAGATCCCAGACCTGTCCCTAGTTGGCCAACCAAACTCCGAAACAGTGAAGGTGTGTGCTGTTAACGCGTCATGGGAGTGCGCGGATACCCAGGATCTCGGGATCTCCGGTAGCGTGCAGGGCCAAGTGCTAAAGAGCCTCGTCTTTACGCCCATCTGTGTTAAGGGCAGATGCTTCTAGGAACGTGTGCAGATAGTGCGAAACCAGGAAAAGCGCCCAGACGCCCCTCTGTACAGGGAATACGTGATTTTAAAAGTTAGATCCAAAAAAAGCAGGAGAACACTCGATGCTAAGTAACTCTATGTCTGACAGTTCGGCTGCCCTCGCGCGGATTGACGGCTACCCGTTGCCCCGACGCTGCCGTCGATCTGCCACTTTCATTTCATCGCTGCTGGTAGGGGGATGGATCCTGGGGGTCTCCTTTGGCGCTTTGGCGCAAGCGCCAGGTCCGCCGGAAGCCAACCACGTCTGGGGAGGTTGCGTATTAACTTCCGACGCGGTCACAGAACTCCGGGACTCCCTCACCACTCCCGATGTGGAGGGTGGGCTTCCTGAAGATCCTCTCCCCCAGGTCGACTTCGTTATCGTGTATTCGCTCAAAAATAATAACGATGGACAGGCCCTAGGAGAAGCATTCACGGGTCCCATCCTCTGTAGAAATTCGGGTACGGTTACAATCGATACCACAACCGAAGACACGCCGATCCCTCCGGTCGAGGACCAAGAGAATGACGTCACGGTCGACATCGAGGGCACAGAGGAGGCGTTGTTCCTGCAATATCACCGAAGTGATGCAATTGATGCAGCCGAGCGGGAAAAGCGGGTCTGCCATACGGTCGCCGGCCACACGGACTGCTTCCTCATCAAACCTGATACGGATTAGTAGGAGGAAACAGATGAACAGGAAAATTGCTGTGATCCGGTTGATGGCCCTGGCATTGGCTCTCGGCGTTGGGCCTGTGGCGTATGGCCAGTCGGCAGCAGAAAAGTTTTTCGGATGGTTGTGTGAGATCGACTTGCCTCCGTTTAGCGCTGATCCGGACGATACGTCGATTTTCACGGACGAGTCGACACTGCACTGTATCAACAACGCACCACCCGAACAGATGAGCATCAGCTGTACGGGCACGGTTCCACCGGAAACGCTGGCAGAGTTAGGGATCACAAAAGGAACAAAACAGTATAGAAATATCCCCTGCGAGATCAACGGCGTTGAGTGCGGTGTTCTCGGCGATCCCCTCATCGCTACGACATCGTCTTTGAAGATTAAGAGCCAGAATGGTCAAGCAAACCTAGACTGCAAGTTCAAGCCGTAATACACCAGTGTGGCCTGGATGGAGCCCTTCGGCTTCGCTCAGGATAAACTCCGCGGAATCCGGGATAATACGATGCGTGGTGAACTACCGACGCACCCGTATTCCCGGCGCGACCTATTTCTTCACTGTGACGCTGCGAGATCGGCGGTCGCGTCTATTGACCGAGCATGCCGGACACGTTGTGGGAAGCGATTCGTACGGCGAAGCGGCAATCGCCGTGTCCGAACCATGCCGTGGTGGTATTACCTGACCACCTGCATACCCTGTGGACCCTCCCTGAGGGCGAGAGGCGCGCCGTCAAAGCACGCTTCACACGCTTATTGGTCAAGCGCCGGATCGCCCTGAAAGCGCGGAATGCGCTCTGCCACTCCGAGGCCCACGATCTGGGAAAGGTCTTTGCCCAGGTCGGGGAACTGGGGCCCGCCGTGCAGCTCTGTGGGAACCGATGCACCTCTGGGTGCTTGCACGGCGTTTTGACGGAAGCGTTCCTCGGCAGCGTGGGCCAGGAGAATGCCGGGCATCACGTCACGCTGCCGGATATGAAGCACACCCCTTCGCGATCCGCGCGGACCATCGAGATCCGGACCCGGTCCCGCGCTCAGGAGCCCGGTTGCCACAGGCGAAGTTTGGCAAAATAGTCGCGCAGATAGCCGCGGTCGCGAGCCAACAGGCGATCAGCATGGAGGAGGGCGTGCGCTCCTATCAAGAAATCGGGCAGCACCCGCTGGGCTCTGCCGCCGCGGGCAAGGTAGCGGCCAAATAGCTTTCCGGCGAGAACAGCGCTTTCTTTGGACGAGGGCAGGAACTTGAGCCGCCAGTCGGCGAGAAACTGTTCAAATTCGCCGGTCTTGAAGGCGGGCCGTATTTCCGCCAGTACACATTCACTAATGATCAGCCCGCCCTCCCGCCGGGCGTTTCGCAGAGCTTCCTCCGAAGCGTCCGCATGCTCCGGCGAATCCGTGACGACGTCCAACAGCACGGAGCTGTCCACAGCGGTGATCACTCACGCGATCGCTTCAGGTAGGTATCCACGTCCATGCCACCAGGAAGCCTTGCGCGGCCTCGCCATTTTCGTATGACGTCTTCCTCGGTCTGCTTGCGTGCTACCAGCAGGCCGTGGTTGTCCTCAAAATCAAGCACCGTTCCGGGCTCGATGCCCAGCTTGTGGCGAAGCGCCTTCGGAATTGTCACCTGCCCTTTTTCGGAAACCACGCTTTTCATACTTTAAATGTATGCATTCTTACTTAATATGTCAAATATTCCCACTTATACGGGGAAGCCCGCGTATCGCGGAGGCGTTGTCCCGACACGGAAACGCCCGCGTTGACCGTCGACGAATCATTGCTTACAATGCAGTCATTGATTTCAATCGTGGGTCAATGGCAAGCATTACTATCCGCAACTTGGACGAGCAGACCAAGACCCGTCTGCGCGTGCGGGCCGCACACCACAAGCGTTCGATGGAGGAGGAGGCGCGAAACATCCTACGCGCGGCGCTGGCTGGAGATGGGACGACATCGGGCGATCTCGCGGAGGGGATCCGCCGGCGCTTTCAACCGTTCGGCGGCGTCGACCTCCCGGTGCCCGCCCGCGAGCCGATGCGTGATCCGCCCGAGCCGGGCAAATGATCGTACTCGACACCAATCTCCTGTCGGAGTTGATGAAGCCGGCACCCGCCGAAAGCGTCATGCGCTGGGTGGCGGCTCGGCCGGCGACCAGCCTTTACACGACCAGCATCACCCAGGCCGAGATCCTTCACGGGGTGATGCTGCTGCCGTCGGGGCGGCGGCGTAATGCGATTGAGACCGCGGCAGAGGCGATGTTCAAAGAGGACTTCGGCGGCCGCATCCTTCCTTTCGCCAGCGATGCCGCGCGTCCCTATGCCCGCATCGCGGCCGAGCGCCGCCGGGCTGGGCGTCCCATCGCTCAGTTCGACGCCCAGATTGCCGCCATCGCCCGTTCTACCGGAGCAGCGATAGCGACCCGTAACGTGACGGACTTTGAGGGCTGCGGCGTCAAGGTGATCGACCCTTGGGAAGCTTAACGCCGATCAATCCCAACAGTGAGTTCGGGACAGTTCGGGGTGTCCGTTTAGGGAGGGTGCATTTACGCACCAAAGCACGGTGCGCGCGACGGCACCCTACTGGAGTCATTTGTTGCCGGGTAATAGAAACTCACAGCAGGGCCCCTTTGCCCGAGACAGACGATGATCGAGCGTGGCCAACGGTAGACCAAGCGCTTCAGCGACGGCCACGTACCAGGCGTCGTAGCTTGTTAGCGTATGCCGCAATTCCCATACACGGTCCGCAAAGGGGGCAAACGGGTATAGCTCTACATCAAGCCGCGTGTGATCGTGATGCGCGCAGCTTGCCTCAAGCGTTGTCAGCCGTTTTGCTCGCTCCAAGCGACGAAGGATATTTGTCGCTTCCACCAGTACCAGCTCGGGTCCGTAAATCGGTCCGCGTGCGAGCACTTGTTCAGCCCAAACGCCACCGGGCCCGGCGTCAACGGTTGCTGCGACAAGTACGGAAGCGTCAACTACCGTACTCAACGTCGGTCAACGTCACGATGTTGGAGGATTTCTCCGGAGGACACGCGAGTTCGAGCCGCGCTCTTCCTTTCCCCAACCTCGCGAAGCCACCTATCGATCGAAGGGCGTGCAGCGATCCGCGCTAATTCACCGCGCAAGAACTCTTGCATCGACTTGTGTTGCAGGGCCGCACGGGCGGCCAACTCGTCGCGGACACTCTCGGGGACATCACGAATGGTAATTTGAACCGGCATGCTGTCATAATGACAGCATGGAAAACATTATGCAAGTTTTCCGACCCCATGCGGTGAGCCACTTGCACACCTGCGACCCGCAATGGCAAGCATTACTATCCGCAACCTGGACGAGCAGACCAAGAGTCTTGCCATTGAGCACCGGCGCCACCACGAGGGGTGTACGCAGCCGACTTGTTCCGCTAGACTGACAAAATGGCGGTGCTCGATCTATGCAAAACCCTTCCGCTCCGCACATTCGGCCCCGGTGAGGTGATCCTTGGCGACGGCGAGCGCACAGGCTTGCTCTACATCTTGGTGTCTGGTGGGGTCGAGGTGGTGAAAGGCGAGATTCACATTAGCGTCGTCTCTGAGCCCGGCGCGTTCCTCGGCGAGATGTCGCTGCTGCTCGACACACCGCACACGGCCACCGTGCGGACGCTCGAGCCTTCCGTCTTCCACGTCGCCGAGGATCTACTTGGGTTTCTGCACTCGAGCCTGGCGATCGCGTTGGAGCTGTCCCGGGTCCTCGCCCGAAAACTGCACTACATCACCAGCTACCTGGTCGATCTCAAGCGGCAGTTCGAGGACAGCGGCGATCACTTGGCGATGGTTGGTGAGGTGATCGAGGGCCTCGTTCACCATCAGGAAGCCAAAGTTTCGCCGGGCTCCGATCGATACCCCGATCCTACGCTGGACTGAGTGCGGCGACGGGCCTTGTGAGCGGCTTCTCAAGATTCACCACTTGCTTGCCCGCGGAGGATGACCAAATCGCTCGCCGCTCCCCGAGATCGATGATCACGTGCGTCGGGCAGGGGCCGGTCTGGCGGCCGGCGTTGAACACCCACGTCTGCCCGATGCGGTCCACCCAGGAGCCTCCGGCGCGAAAAGGCGACTGGTGGATGTGGCCCGTCAGGACGAAGTCGGGCTGGTACTGCCGGATCCAGCCCAGCAGCTCGGCGTCGCCGTAGTGCCGCGTGCCGGTCCAGCTCAACGGGGACTGGTCGGGCGGCGCATGGTAGACCCAGATCCACCGCGCGCCTCGTTGCCGCGCATCGCGGGCGAGCTGGCGGTCGACCGCGGCGCAGCCGAGGGGTCCGTCCCACCACGGGCAGACGGTAATCGCCACATCCTCGATCTCCATAAAGTCGCCGTCGACGGCCATGCCCGGGAGCCTGCCGCGCGAGAGCCACGCCGCGACGCGCTCGCCGTCGCCGCCGCGCCCGTCGAGGTCGTGGTTGCCCGAGCTGACCAGAAGCCGTGTCTTCGCCCGAAGGCGGTTGAGGTACATCGAGATCACCACGATCTGCGCCTCGACGGCCGCGATCGCCGAGATGTCGAGATGGTCGCCGGCGATAGCGACAATATCGAATCGCTCCGCGACGCCGTACACCCAATCGAATTGCTTGAGGGCGTAGTGCAGATCCGAGACGAGGAGGAGCTTCACGCGTCAGCCTTCACGACCCGCTCTCGCATGCCCGCTCCAGCTCCCCGCAAAGCCTCCGCGCTCTCTCGTTGCCCAGCTTTCGCCCCTCTGAGCGCACGTAGAACACGTCCACGGCTTTGTTGGCCTCGGTATCGATCAGCACGACCTCGATGTTGCAGTGGTTAAACGAGAAGGTGCTCGCGAGGTCGTAGAGCAACCCCGGGTGATCCTCCGTGATGACGTGGTAGATGG
>Ga0187893_10006298_pt1 | contig 20430 bp, 25 predicted proteins | sample MA1701074metaG_FD_139574 | JGI IMG/M metagenome (GOLD analysis project Ga0187893, IMG submission 139574) | White microbial mat communities from a basaltic lava cave in the Kipuka Kanohina Cave System on the Island of Hawaii, USA - MA170107-4 metaG ...
GTCCTCAAGCCGTAAGTTCCTCACGGCCTTCATGCCGAAAATGTTGCCTGCTATCGAACTGAATATCTGGGGGATGCTGCCAATCTCAAAATTGTCTAGAGGATAAGAGACCTTGATCCAGTACCCGTCCTGCGATTTCCTTATGTCGTAGCATGTCGCTGCGATGCGCTCTGCTGTGCTGAGGCGGAGCCCCGTCACAGGAGTCCACGTGCCCACGCTGCTTTCCCCTGCCACCGCGCCCGCGGCTGCCTTTGGGCTTATGCCCTGCGCAGGCTCCATGTAGAACGAGCAGAGCAAGTCGCTCTTGGCAGGCTTGTGCCTGGTGTTGACAAATCCTTCGTATCCGATTCGGGGCATGAACTAAATTTGAATGAGGGAAAGATAAAGATTGCGTAGGCTACTTGTGGCTGAAAACCAGCCTAATCGATTTCGCAGAAATCTTCTCGATGCGGCAGAAGCCGAACCTCTCGAACTGTATTATCGCATCAGGCTTTTCCTTGAGGACATTTTTCTCTGCCCAGCCGTGAAGCTCGTCTCCTGGCATTATTACCTTCGCGCGCACCGCCTCCTCCGGAGGCAGCCACTGGATTTTCGGTATGGGCTTTATTTCCTTGGAGGTCGCGGAAGCCTCGCTCTGCAGCATCACGTTGAACAGCCCTATGAACCTCACTTCCTTTCCGCGGAGCTTTTCCATGTCCTCGCGCTCTATCATCACGGTGTCCTTGACTTTCAGTATCCTGTCCCCCGCCTTCTTGTTCTTGGGATGCTTGTGGAGAGTGGCCTTGCGCAGGGGCGGATGGATCAGGCTCACCTTTGCGGGATGTCCGACGAAAAAGTAGCGGTTGGCGACGGGGTCGACGACCTTGCGGTTGTATGCGGCGAGGTTCTCGAAAGCGATGGTCGCATCCGAAGAGCGCGGGCCTATGTCGATGATCAGCTGCCGCAGCACATCAGGCTGAAATCCCCTTCTCCTTAGCGCCCTTATCGTGCCGAGCCGCGGGTCGTCCCAGCCGTCGAATTCCTTGCCGTCTATACCTTTTCTTATGAGCGATTTGCTCAGAACCATTTCAGGAAACAGGAACCTGCCGACGAGTATGACCTTCGGATAGTCCCAGCCGAAATACTTGTACATCCATCTCTGCTTCTCTTCGTTGGTGGAATGCTCCTGCCCGCGCAGTATGTGCGTGGTGCCGAGCAGGTGGTCGTCTATCCCGCTCGCGAAGTTGAACAGCGGCCAGACCTTGTTCTTCTTGTTGAGGGGGTGCGTTGGTTTATCAACAATCCGCAGCGCTGGCCAGTCCCTTATCGCAGGATTTGGGTGGTTAATGTCAGTCTTGACGCGAACGACAGCGTCGCCTTCCTTGTACTTGTGCTTGAGCATGCTTTCCCATCGCTCGAGCTGTGTTTCCGCGTGGAGTTCCCTGCATGAACAGGGGAACCCTTTTGACAAGGTATCCTTCCATACTTCTGGCTTGCACGTGCAGACGTATGCGCCGCCCTTCTCTATGAGCTGGCGCGCGAAGTCGTGGTAAATGTCCATTCTCTTTGACGAGTATACCACCAGGTTGGGCTTCACTTTCAGCCACGCCAAGTCCTCAAGGACCCAGTCATAGAATTTCTTCTCGGGAGTCTTCACTTTCGGGTCCGTGTCGTCATAGCGCAGTATGAACTTGCCGCCGTACATCTTCGCGTATTCGTAGCTCAGCACTGCTGGACGAGCATTGCCCAGATGGATAGCACCGTCGGGGTTAGGCGCGAAGCGCACGACTACCTTGCCTTCGATTGCATCGGGCAGGAGCTGGAGCCCTTCTTGTTTTTTCTTCGCTTCTCTAGGCGCTTCGGGCTGCTCAGGCCCGCCCAGCTTCTCCAGCTCGGCACGCTTGTCCTCGGCGCTCATCATGTTTACTTCGTCGACAATCTTGCCTGAGAGGCTCTTGACTTCCGCAGCCTGGCTGCGCAAGTCGGCATTCGTTGCGAAAATCTTGCCCAGCACGCTGACTGTGCTCGCCTTTCCGCCGTGCTCCAGCGCGTTTTGCAGCGCATGCTTCCGTATGATTTCCTCTATCGTGGGCATACTATTCCTCACTTGATAGCGAATTAAAAGGCTTTCTCAATCAAGCATAGTTATGCCGGTGAATTATACTCCAGAATACCTTGCCGCAGAAAGGAAGTACCTTCAGGCAAGGACGAAGGAAGACAAAATAATTGCGCTTGAAGAAATGATTAGGCTTTGTCCCAAGCATAAGGGGGCGAGCAACGTGCTTGCGCAGCTCCATGCAAGGCTGGCAAAATTAAAAAGGGAGGCAGAAGCGCAGAGAAAGCAGAAGAGAGGCGGCAAGAAGGCGGGCATAGCAAAGGAAGGCGAAGCCCAGGTCTGCCTGATGGGGCTGACGATGTCCGGCAAGTCCACCATAATATCCAAGCTGACGGAGGCGCGCCCCGAGATTGCCGAGCACGCCTACACGACCACGCGTCCGATAGTGGGCATGATGGACTGGTCAGGGGTGAAAGTCCAGCTGGTAGAAATCCCTGCGACAATGGACCCGGTCTATGTTTCGCTATGCAGGAGCGCAGACCTCGTAGTACTAGTAGTGAAAGACGACGCGCAGAAAAGGCAGCTCGAGGAGTTCTGCAAGGAGAACTTTCTGCGCACGAAAAGCATCGTAGTCAACCCGTTCAAGGAAGACATAGGAGAGATACGCAAGAAGATCTGGCATGCCCTGAACCTCATCATAGTTTACACGAAGCGCAAGGGGCAGATATCTCCTATGGCCTTGCCCGAAGGCTCCAACATCAGGGACTTCTGCATGAGGATACACAAGGACTTCGTGAAGGACTTCCGCTTCGCCTTCCTGTGGCGCAAGCAGCGCAAGGCGCAGGTTGGATTAGAGTACAGGCTGCAGGAAGGCGACGTCGTTGAGGTTCATACGGGCTAGTTTGTTTAAATTCTAAGAAAACGATATTGAAAAATGTTTGTATCTAGCCAGTCTGGGCTCGGCTTCTGGGAAAAGATTCAGATTAGCTGGCACCTGATTATAAAGAGCTGGGGAGTTCTCAAGAAAGACAAGGAACTGCTTGCACTGCCGGTCATAGGTGCAATCGTATCTATTGGCGTGTTCGCCGCCCTTCTTTTACCAGCCTTTGCCTTCATTTCGGCAGGACAGAGCGAAAGGATCTACGGCGTTTTCATAATATACTATTTTCTTGCAACGATAGTCGGCGTTTTCTTCAATGCGGCCCTTGTAGCGGGCGCAATCAAGCGCTTCAGCGGCGGAGACCCTACTGTATCATCTTCGATAAAGGAAGCCGCCACCAGGCTGCCGGCGATTATCGGGTGGGGCATCATTGCATCAACGGTCGGGCTGATTGTGAGCAGCCTTAGGAATCGCAGGCAGGGCGGAGTTGCAGACGTGGTTATGTCAATAGCAGGCGCTGCAATTCTTGCAGCATGGAATTTCATATCTTTCATGGTGCTCCCAGTCATTGTTGCCGAGGGCAAGGGCCCGATAGCAAGCCTCAAGCGCTCATTTGAGCTCGTGCGCAGCAGGTGGGGAGAAGTCATAGCAGGAGGAATCGGCATCTGGGTGGCAGGCTCGGCTGCAATGTTCGGGCTTTTTGCCATAATATTCGCCCTTATGTTCGTGTCGTTCACACTCTTCGGCTTCAGCCTGGCTGTATTCGCGACCCTGATGCTTGTGCTGATAGCAGGCTGGCTTGTGCTGGGCATTGTATTTGCGACGCTCAACCAGATTTTTGTCGCCGCAGTTTACCTTTACGCCGCAAAAGGCACGGCCCATGTCTTTACCAAAGAAGAGATTAAAGGAATTCTGCGCTCTAAGCATAGATGAGATTCCACTTCGGAGACATGGAGTTTGTGATTCCTGTCGGCGTCTACCACCCTGCAGAGGACTCGATGCTTCTTGGCGAAGTCCTTTCGAGGGAGAAGCTTGTAGGGAAAAAGCTGCTGGAGGTCGGCTGCGGCTCGGGCGTGCTTGCGATAATCGCGTCGAAGGCAGGGGCAGACGTGACGGCGATAGATGTGGACCACGGAGCAGTCGCGGCTGCATTGGACAACGCGGCGCGCTGCGACGCCTCAATCGTGGTGAAGGTCTCGGACCTGTTCAGCGCAGTCGAAGACGAGAAGTTCGACGTGATAATATTCAACCCGCCCTACCTGCCTGAGGACATGCCGAAGTATGCAGACAGGCGCTGGTCCGGAGGCATTGACGGCAGGGGAGTTGTTGACAGGTTCATAGACGGTACGAATAGGCATTTGGCTGATGGCGGAACTGTCCTAGTCCTGGTTTCTTCGCTTACAGGAATAGACAAGGTCATAGAGCGCTTTTACAAGAACCGCTTCCGCGCGGAAGTTATAATGAAGAAAAAGGTCCCGTGGGAAGAGCTCGCCGTGTTAAAGGCTGTGCGCATTTGACTTAAGCCGTTTTGCTTGCCCTGCCTATCGCTACTCTCCAGAATACCGCGAGCACTACGTAGATTCCTATCCCGAAGATTGCGAATGTCGCGAAAGTTTCCAGCGTAAGCGGTATCGCGAAGCCGAACACCTTGCTGAGCACTACGGGAAGTATGGCGGAAGCGCCGCCGGCGATTATCACGGACTTGAACAGCCCTGCAACCCTGTGGAAAATGAAAATGACTATGAGGTGTATGACGACGAGCTCTATCACATGCTCGAGACCGAACGCAAACCCGCCCAAAGGAACGAGTCCCGTCACGCCCTGCGCTACTTCTTTTGCTATGCCCAGGCCTGTGCTTGTGAGGTTAGACGTTACGTTAATCGCGTCAGTCACGTTGAAAGGCAGCGAAACCATGCTTACAATTGGTTTTGAGAAATAAATAGAGTTCCGCGGCAAAACGTCAAGCTTAAATGCAATGTCTCTAACGATAGCTTATGATTCTGCTAAATCAGGCGGGCAGCGACATCGTCGGAACGCTTGTATGGTTCGGAGTGTTCTTCGTGTTCATTGTATTGTACCCAAGGCTCATGCTCTCGCAGATGATATGGAAGATAGAAGCTTCCGCCAGGAAGCTCGAGGCAATGAGCGACAAAGCCAATGCGATGGCGGCGAGAAAAGCCGGCGACCGCGCCAAGAAAAGCGTGATTGAGGAGTTCACGGACTTCTTTGTCATAGAGCCTTCTTCGCTCGACCCGTTCGGGATTGTCAAGAAGATTGACGCGCTGATAAGGCAGACCGAGGACAGGTTCGACGAGTTCGTGGATTCAATAGCAGGCAAGAAGAACGACAAGGAGAAGCAGGAGCTCAACTACTCGCTGCGCGCGGCGATAGGCCTGCGCCAGCTTGCGAAGATAGTAAGGCACTACGTGGAGACCGCGAAGAAGTTCAAGAACCTCCAGATAGCGATGATAGTCCAGATGCAGATGCCTATCATAGAGAAGATCGCCGACAGCGAGTTCAAGGGCGCGCAGGCTTTCATGAACAGCTGGCCCATAGGAGACAGCATAGGGCCGCTTGTGGCGGCGTCGCTGATGGACAAGTCGAAGGTCATAGCCGAAGACATGGTCGCCGGAAGCGCGACAATCGAGGGAAGGAAGTGCATAATTCTCAAGGCTAAAGGTCCCGAGCCAAACCTCGGAAGGATAGACGAGGCGATACAGAACGTGATGAAGAAGCACAAGATAGCTCGTGTCGTCACGGTCGACGCCGCGCAGAAGCTTGAGGGCGAGAAGACTGGAAGCATAGCAGAAGGCGTGGGCTTTGCGATGGGAGGCTTCGCGATGCGCGAGATTATAGAGAACTCGCTTCTTCCGCTCAAGCGCCCCATAGACGGCATAGCGATAAAGGTCGGCATGGAGGAGGCGCTCTATCCGATGAGGAAGGAGATTTGGGAAGCCCTGCCGAAAGCGACCGAAGCGGTGCGCAGGGCTGTGAGGCGCGCAAGGAAGGGCGAGACCGTGCTCATAATAGGCGTAGGCAACAGCTCCGGCATACCCGACACCAGGAAGGGCCTGAACGAGATAAAAGAGCTGGTCTACAGGGTAGACGCAAAGATCCGCCAGGAAGAAGAGCAGCAGAAAAAGGGCTCGTGGATATGAGCCAAACGAGGCGTGTGAGCAAGAATTTAGAAAATTCGCAAGCGAACTAGCCGAGTGCGGCAGTTTATAATGCTTTTTACCCCCGATAAGAGATAAAGCGTTTATATAGTTGCTCGGAAAATGAGATAATTGCAGGGGTTACAGATGCTCGCAAGCTCAAAGACGATGGATTCTCTGAAGGCAATCGGTCTTAACAAATATCAGAGGAACCTCTGGGCTGCGCTGCTTTCTAGGGGCGCTTCCACTGCGGGAGAGCTTTCTGACATTTCCAACGTTCCGCGCTCGAGATGCTACGACGTCCTCCAGAGCCTTGCGGACTGGGGCTTCATAGTCGTTCAGCCCGGCAAGCCGATGAAATACGTGGCTGTGCCGCCGGCCGAGGCGTTCGAGCGCGCAAAAAGGAAGATCCACGACAACGCAAAGGAGCTCACTGAGAAAATCGAGAGGATAAAGAAGTCCGACGTCCTCAAGGAGCTCGAGAAGGTGCACAAGGACTCGCTGAAAGTCATTCAGCCCGAGGACCTTTCGGGCTCGCTAAAGGGCAGGTACGCGATGATGCAGCAGATGGAGACCATGCTGAAGAACGCCAAGAAGTCCGTCAAGCTCGTCACGACAAGCAACGGCCTGCAGGACATCGCGGAGCATCATCTTTCCTACATAAAGAAGGCTGCGGACAGCGGCGTTGCGATCAGGATTGCGGCGCCCGTCAACAAGCAGACCATGGAGCTTGCGAAGCAGCTAGCCAAGTACGCGCAGATAAGGAACATCGAGGATGTCGAGCACGTCGAGAAGTTGCTCGGAAGGTTCATTTGCATCGACGGCGAGGAGTTCCTGCTCAGCCTCACAGACGACAGCAAGACGCACCCGACACAGGACGTCGCCTTCTGGTCCCAGTCCCAGCACGCCTCAGCCAGGTTCGTGGAGCCGCTTTTCGAACTGGTCTGGCATCATTCTAAGCCAGTGAAGGGCTGAGCGAGCAAAGCGAGCGCAGCCGCTTGCCTTTATATCCGCTCTTTCCAACATTTGCGAATGAAAGTTCCTGTTGCGATTGCTGTCGCAGTCATAGCCGCAATCATAATCGTTAGCGGCATAACGCTCGTGGCGACCGGAGCGCTTGTTTCAAGGAAGAATCCTGCGGAAGTTCTGACGCTTGCGATAAACAGGAGCGAGGCTCTCGGTGAGTATGACATCAATTACACCATAATGAATTCTGTAACCTCTGATGAGCAGGACCTCGAGATAGGAGGCTCGATGAGGATAACCAAGTCAGGCGACAAGAAGAAGATTGTCTACAACATTGATTTCTTGGGCGCGCCTAGCGTGATTGAGATTTACAAGTCTCCGGGCGAGACCGTGATGTGCTCCTCGCCTTTCGGCACGAGGCAATGCCTGAAAGTCTCCACTGAAGAAGCGCCCATGCAGGACCCGCTCGACCAGCAGCTGAAGCTCAAGCAGCAGCTCGATGAGGGCGCTGTGAACATGAAGTACGTGGGCACGTCGGGCTTCGCAGGCCGCGGATGCGATGTAGTTTCCGCGGTTTATGATATCAAGAAGCTGGCGCAGACCGCCGAAGCCCTCAACCAGGAAGGCCTGGATGCGATAAAGTCCATGAACATGGAAGTCTGCATAGAGCCTAGCTCAGGACTCCCCCTTTCCACGGACCTTGTTATAGTAGTCGATTCAGAACAGGCAAGCGGCACCATAAAGACCGTGCTCAAGGCGAATTACTTCAGCCTGGATGCCCCCGAGATAAGGATACCGCCGGCGCAGTCGCCGGGCAGTTCGCTCTTCGGCTCTTTGAACGGAACCTTCCAGTAGCGGTTCCCATAGGGGCAAAGCCCAGTTCTATAGGCGTTTACTAATTCTTGACTAATCGCTCTAACTCTGTTAGCCGGCACCATTATAGTACCTTCCGGGCTAGTTCTGTGATTCCAAAGGCGATTAGCTCGAAGCCGAGCTTCTCGTCAGATTACGAGGTGTGGAAAATGGTCGAATATGCAGCAAATGGAACGAAGGATAGGACTGAGATGGAAGGAGTCCGTGCAGTCGTTAAGAACTACTTCAACGGCAGGCCTGTGGCTTACTTTACGGACCGTGAAGGACGGGAGAAGTCCATCGTGCTCCACGGCAAGAACGACGTGAAGCGCAACGACGTCATCATGGTCAAGGGCCAGGCATGGGTCAAGATTTAGGTGATTATATGGCAGAAATAAATTTCAGGAAAATACCCCAGGAAAGCGAGACCTTTACCGCGGTGGTCCAGGCAGATAAGAGCGGCCAGCCTTACGTCATGATAGGCAGCCGCAAGTACGCGATGAACCACGGCAGCTACAATGGCCTTGAGGCAGGACAGAAGGTCAGCATCAAGCTCAAGGGCAGCAAGTTCAGGGTCCTCTCAGGATACGGAGGCGAGCCCGCAGGTCAGGACGCATCTTTCCCGCCCATCAGGGGCACCCTCTATCCGTTCGGCAAGGAGAAGAGCTACAAGGAAATGAAGAAGCAGCTCAGGGAAAGGGAAGATGAGAAGGAGTTCAAGGCTGCCCTTACTGAAATAGGACTCGCGTGATTTCTTTTTAACTATCTTTTCAACAGCACGACCCTGCTGGGCTCGTGCTCGTCCACTATGCGGTAGCCCGAGAGCCCCGCGACCTTTTCGGAGAATTCCTTGATTTCGCTGTGCAGAGGCATGGCCTCGAATGGAAGGCGCTCTCTGGCTGCCCCCACGGACATGAATGCCTTCAGCTCGACGTTCTTGGGCTCGTTCTTCCTGATTATTTCTGCATAGCCTTCAGGGTCGACCATGTTCAGCCCTTTCGCGAGCGTCAGCCTCATGACGGTCTCGCAACTGAAGTCCTTGAGGTACGAAAGCGATTCCATCAGCCTTTCCCACGGGTCTGCTATCAGAGGCTTGACAGTCTCGAGGAACACTTTCTTGTTGGGGCCTGCGCACGTGATATACAGATTAGTAGGCTCCGGGTTGAGCTGCTTTACGCGGTCGGGCATCGTGCCGTTAGTGACGAGGAACGCGGTCATGCCCCGCTCAAGTATGAGCTGTATCAGCTCGTTTATTCTGGGGTACATTATGGGCTCGCCGTCCAGCGAAATGGCAACCTGGTTGGGCTTCTTCGCCTGCCACACAAGCCCTATGCGCTTCGCATTGGGGTTTCCGCTGAACCCCTCAAGCAGCTTCTTCCGCTCGGAAATGCACTCGTCGAGTATTACGTCAGGCGCATCAACAGGACCCACCCACTTCGGTGCGCTGAGCTCGCGCAGGCGCCAGCAGAACTGGCAGCTCTCGGTGCAGAACGGCACCGCAGGCGTCATCTCCAGGCAGCGCGAGCTCTCTATCCCGTAGAACTTCTCCTTGTAACATGAGCCTTCTCCGCAGATGGAGTTCTTTGTCCACGTGCAGATCTTCACCGCAGAATGCTTGCTGGGCCCTACGAAGCGGTAGCCCATGTTGCGCTCCATCTTCTCTATGTACGCCTTCGGAAGCACTATCTCGCTCCTAGGCTGCATTGAAAGGGATGTTTCCATTGTTATCCTCCTGGAGCTGAGAATTTAACTCTTTGAAGGTTTTTGGGTACTCCTTTATGGCTTCGCAGAGCGGGTAAGCCGTCGCTGCAGCCTTCTCGACTTCTCTCGCCTTCATTCCGGCAAAGGACACGCAAAGCTCCTTCATCTCCAGAGGAGATATGGAATAGATTTGGACGCCGTGCTTCTTCGCCAGCGCATCGACGGCATTGTTGTGCGCTTTCATCTTACTTTCGTCGAAGAAGCTGAAGCTTCGTTCCATTATAGCCACTACCCGGGTGTCTCCGTAAGTCCATGAAAGGTGGCCCAGGTCCTTTTTGTCCTCGCCGGGCACGTAAAGCACCGCCACGTCCGTCTCAAGGCGCAGGCGATGGCCCGTCCTCTCGGCGAGCTTCTTGAAGACCTCATGCACGTTCACGCCCGGAATCATCCAGTCAGGCACGAGCTTTGACGCCCATTGGTAAAGACCCATACAGACCAACTCCAGAAACAGCTTGCAAAGTTCTTAATCCTATTTCGGCACGACTTTCTTTCCACGCTCCTGCGGCACGATGCGCAGCTTGGCTTTCGTGAACTTCTTTTCCCTGCCGCCGAAATAGTCGTGAAGGAAAATTGCAAGAGCAGCAATCTCAGAATGCGGCTGGCTCGTTACTGCGACATTGAAATCCGCCAGCCTGTAGACCTCGCCGGGCACTTTTTCCGCGCCCACTACGACGAGTACTTTCTTGCGCTTCTTCACGGCCTTCATCGCCTTCTGTGCGGGGATTCCGTACATTGTGAGATGGGCAATAGCAAAGCCTTTCTTTTTATGCTGCTTGACCGCTTTTCTCCAGTTTTTCTCGTAAGTAGCCTTGAAAGGCCCGCCCCAATTCTTCACGACGCTCTTGACGCTCTCCAGGAGCTTGGGGTCCTTCTCTCCCGTGTATATAATAGAATCGGCTCCGAGCGCCCTCGCCACCAGCCCGCAGTGTGTGCTCACGCGTGCATCGCGCTCATGCCGGTGGCCTAGCCTTAGCACGGTTATCATAGTAGCCCCTGGCAGATTCGAACTGCCGTCAACGGGTTTCCTTTTTCATCCGCGGAAACAACTGGACGCACCTCCGGTGCGTCATTCAGCTTCCGCTCAAAGCTTTGGACGAAATCCAAAGCCCGTTATCCTTGGCCGCTAGACGAAGGGGCTATAGTTGGAATATGCTCAATATAGACTTTTAACTTTCGCAAAAGAACTATATTGCATGTCATTCCTGCGTTGGGTGAAGTTCAAGGCGATAAGGGCAGGCTCTCTTGCGGCTTCCCTGCTGAGCTTCATTGGGGCGATTTACTCGTATTTCTACTTCGCAGACCCCGTGAAGCTCGTCGGAGCAGTGGCAGGGATATTCCTTGGGATTGCTTTCATCATAGTCAGCAATTACTATAAGGTCAAGCTCCAGAACCTCTTCTTCCTCAAGGAGAAGAAGGGCAATGGCGTGCCTGCTGCAGAAGCTTAAAAATCCTCTTTCTATCTATGAGGAATTGTGCTGATGTTTTATGCGAATCATAACAATCCACGCCGACTTCATCGAGATAGAGGCGAAGCAGAAGGCTATCAAGGACGCAGAAGAAATTGAGCAGAAAAAGCTCCGCTCTGAGGACTGCCTTGTAGTCTTTTCGGCAGTCGAAGCGCGCGATGAAAGCACTTTAGCACAGGTTGCGGAAAAGGCCGTGCATGAAATCGAGGAAGTTGCTAAACAGGTTAACACAAAGAGGATTGTGCTTTATCCTTACGTCCATCTGACGAGCTCCCCGTCAGGGCCGAAGTCTGCACAAACAGTGCTGCTCGACGTGGAAAGCCATCTCAAGAAGAAGCAGTATAACGTCATTCACGCGCCATTCGGATGGTACAAGGCCTTCGACTTGAAAGCTAAAGGCCACCCACTCAGCGAGCTAAGCCGTGAATTCACAGGCGAGCCTTCAGGTACCTCCAAGACCGAAGACGTCGTGTCGGGAGCGCTCAAGGCAGAGGAAATAGTAAGGTCAACGTGGCACGTGCTTTCGCCGAGCGGCGAGCTTGTTGCTGCGGAAAAGTTCGATTTCAGCGGCCATGGCAAGCTGAAGAAATTCTACGGCTATGAAGTCGTGAAAGTGCGCGGCGTTTCTTCAGAGCCCCCGCACGCCAAGCTCATGAAAGAGCTCGAACTCGTCGACTATGAGCCGGGCTCTGACCCCGGAAACCTCAGGTTCTATCCGAAAGGCAGGCTGATGAAAAGCCTGATAGAGCAGTGGGTCACTGGAAAAGTCGTGAATTACGGCGGCATGGAGGTAGAAACTCCCATCATGTACGACTACCAGCACCCTGCGCTTGAGAAGTATCTCAACCGCTTCCCTGCGAGGCAGTACGTTGTGGAGAGCGCGAAGAAGAAGTTCTTCCTCCGCTTCTCAGCGTGCTTTGGCCAGTTCCTGATTGCCGCAAGCTCTTCAATATCGTACAAGGACCTTCCGCTCAAGATATACGAGCTGACGCGCTATTCCTTCCGCCTGGAAAAGGCCGGCGAGCTTGTCGCCCTCAGAAGGCTGCGCAGCTTCACGATGCCCGACATGCATACGATGTGCGCAGACCTCGAGACTGCGAAGCAGGAGTTCCACAGCCAATTCAAGCTCGGCATAGGATGCATGAAGGACCTGGGCTTTACTAACGAAAGCTACGAGATGGCTTTCCGCTGCACTGAGGACTTCTGGAAGCAGAACAAGGGCTGGGTTGTTAATATTGCACGCGAGCACGGCAAGCCCATGCTCGTCGAGATGTGGAACCTGCGGTATGCTTATTTCGACCCCAAGTTCGAGTTCAATTTCGTCGACAGCATGGACAAGGCCGCCGCTCTTACCACCGTCCAGATAGACCACGAGAACGGCGAGCGCTTTGGCATACAGTACACTGACAGCGACGGCTCCAAGAAGCATCCTTTCATACTCCACTGCTCCCCGAGCGGCGCGGTCGAGCGCGTGCTCTACGCGCTTCTGGAGAACGCGCACATCGTTGCAAAAGGCGGCGGCGTGCCCAGGTTCCCGCTTTGGTTGTCTCCGACGCAGGTCAGGCTGTGTCCATTATCAGATGCCTTTGTTTCGCTCTGTGAAAAAATTGCAACTGAACTTGAACAGAATGGAGTAAGAGTAGATATAGACGACAGAAATGATACGATTCAAAAAAAGGTTAGGGCTGCGGAGCTTGAATGGACACCAATGATATTAGTAATAGGCGGTAAGGAGCAGACTTCTGGAAAATTAGCCGTGAGGATTCGTGAAACTGGTAAGCTTGAGGAGATGGCCTTAGAGAAACTGATAAAGTATGTCAAAGATAGGACAGAAGGCTTTCCCTACAAGCCTCTTCCCCTGCCGAGATTACTCTCTAAAAGGCCTATCTTCGTTGGATGAAAATTCGGCGAGGCCTAGTTCTGTAATGCCATACTTAAAGTAACTGCCTTTGTTAGTATAGACGCGTTCCGTAATTCTTACAAGATTCTTCTTCTGCAAAGAGCTAAGATGCCAGCTAAGAAGATTCTTCTTGAAATGAAGTGAATGTGCTATTTGTTCGCGTTTCATTGGACCGCTATCACGAAGCATCGCCAGAATCTTAGTTTTGGCAGTTCCTTCTGGAACTCTATTTTGGCGATAAGTACTCAGAAGCTTCTTGAGCTTGATTAGTTTCCTCGGATGAACAGGCTTGACTGTTTTTAGAAACCGTCTCAAGTTTATTTGACCGTATATTCTAAGCCTATAGATAGGCGTGGTCCCGGGCCTGTCTTCTTGATGGACCTCTGAATCTATATTTAATAATCGAAGCAAGGCTCTTATATCGGAGAGCCAAGATCTGCTTATCGAAGTAATAGAAATACGTCTAGGCGAAGGTTTTCCAAGTGAAACAGTCCCTTCGGCATCAAAGGCTGCTCTGATGGCTGCAGCTGCAAAAATTTTAGAAGTCCAATAGAATGAGGGAAGTTTCATATCCCCTTTCCGACCAGTTGGAACTTGGAATAAATTCTTCAGAATAAATGCAAATATGTTAGACCTGATTGTCAAAAACAAAGCATCTCCATGGCGTCTGATATAAAAACTTTCGCTCGGAACCCCTTTCTTTGTGAAAAACATCTTTACGTGGTTGACTATTTTATTTGGTTTATCGTACCTATCCACAAATACGATGTACCAAAGATTGTCGCTTATGTGGCCATCACCTCGTATTAGTTCTGCAATATAAACCCATTCAGCGTCTGCGCTGATTAATGGGCCTAGACGGATTGGGTGTCCTGTATTACCGATAGAAATTCTAATTTTGTTCTGGAAATTTTCTAGGGGAATTTTGGAAATGTCCAATAAACGTTTAAAGAAAGAGGCGGGCATGCCCCGCCGGCCCAGTCTGTACCGACTGAAATTGTTCAAATTTATTCCTAAAGCTTCCGAGGCATCTGTTAGAGTTTGAAATCCGAGCGACGAAAACAACTTTGCTCTTGGCTTATCATTTACATATATCAAAGCATTGGACGGTAAAGTTTCAAGGAAGTTGAAGCTGAGTTGTTCTTTCATATTTACATTATGGTATTCGGAGAATATAAAGTTCCCATGAAAGACTACGAAAGGCCTGCCCCTGCCGCGCCTGCTTTCAAAAAGGCCCATCTTCGTGGCGAGGAAATAGGTCAGGTCTTGCAACGCTTGCAGAAATGGCCTTTGTAATTCATCCTGATGTGCTTGTCCATATCTCTGGAATCAATTACTTCGGCCATTATGCATTTGTTATCCTGGCAGTGCATGCCCAGGTCAGTTGTGTGGCCTGTCTTTGGGTTCTTCCAGATGAATTTCTTGAAATGCTTCTGTTTTTTTACGAGCCGGTGGCCTAACTCATGGATAGTTATGAATTCCAGGCGCTTCCTGTATTTTCGCCTGTCACGGGACCGGAGCCTTGCAACAGAAATGAAAAATTGATTGGTCGTGCCGAAAGCATAGCCGAATATCCAGTCGCCCTCTCTAGACTTTGCTTTTGGCACAAAGATATCCCGATGCGTAAGAAGTACGCAGTTTCTGAACTTCCTGGTTTTCCTGACCACAAAGCCTTTCAGCTTTCGGCTGGACTTGAATGCGCTGGATAGGTCTTTCTTCTCGGCTTTGCACCTTAAGCTGAATGCTTTTCTGAGGACCCTAGCTAAAATTTTAGCTTCGGACCCCAGGTTGCCCTCGAAAAGAATTCTCATAAAAAACTAATTGTTGATCCAGCGTATTAATTTCTTTTCCCATATCGTCCTTGCAGGGAAGCCTATGCTTGCGGCGTAGGTGTTGAAGTCGCGGATGGACTTGCCTTTCTTCTTTGCCTTTTTCTGCAGTTCTGCGATGCGCATGCCTACGACAGCATAGCTGGGTATGTAGCCCGGAGAGCCTTCGTGAAGGAAGACCTGGTTGTAAACGTCCTTTTCAGCCAGCCCGGTCTTCTCGTGCGCCCAGGTTATGAATTCGGCAGGAGTCTGCTTGTTTAGGTTGAGGCGCACGTCCCCGATTGCGCGGAGGAAGCGTATGACCCTCCACTTCAGCGTCACGAACTCGAACTCCTTGACGAATAGCGGCCAGTCCTTTATTCCATTAAGCTTTACCTTGCCCGACTTCATCATCTGGAGGAACTCCATCTCCCTGTGGAAGGAAATGCCCTCGGTAAGCGGCCCGTCAAGGTCGCTTGGAAGCAGTTCGACAAAGCTCGGCTTTGCAACGAAATCGCTGGCTGAGTTCAGGAAGTTTATGGCGTGCCCATACTCCTCGTGTATCAGCGTTTGAAGCAAGCCGGGCATGTGGCTGTCGTCAGGCGTTACGTAGAACATTATGTAGGGCTTCTTGAACAGGTCGTACATCTCAATCGCAGCGGTCGGTATGAAGTTGCGCAGGTAGTTCGGAGTCTCGACTATGCGTACGTCATAGTCCGGGGTTATTCCGCACAGGTTCTTCTTGATTATGGGAAGCGTCTGGGTCCTCATGCTCACCAGGAAGCTCTTGATGTCCTTCGGGGCCCTTCGTTTCTGTATCTCCGCCTCCACCGCAGTCTCGCTGGCTTCGCACCCGTAAGCCTGGGATAGCTCAGAGACCACCGAGCGCAGCTTAGGAAGCTCGTCCTCGAGCCACATCTCGGCCCTCTTCTCTATGGCTTCCGGAGTCTCCGTGTAGTTGTACGAGACCTTGAGGCAGTAGTCGTAGATTCCGCGGCGGTTGAAGCCCTTTCCTTCCTGGAGCAGGTTCCACACTTCCCCGAAGCTGTTGAGGTGCTGCAGGCGCTTCTCGCCAAGCTTCAGCCTGTAGAGCGCCGCTTCTTTCTGGATCTGCTTCACCAGGCTTGAGTTCCCGCGGTTTTTGATAAGGTCCGCCATGTAGATGAGCGAATTGCACCGCATCGACGTGAGTATGCGTATCTCCAGGGGCCAGTTCTTGCTCTCAAGGCCCTTCCTGCTAATCTTGAGGGAAAGCAGTATGTTGCTGAGGAGCTCCGCCCACTGCTCCTTGCCAGCGCCGCGGACCTTGTGCGAGTAGATTGCCCAGACCGCGTTGCTTGGCGCGTACTGAGGCTCGTCATAGACCATGTCTGACTCGTACGACTCGAGAAGCTTTTGCTGCACTTCGTTCTCAGCCTTGGACTTTAGTGTGCGGATTTTCTTCAATATGGAGGCAACGTTTTCCTTGCTCGGTATGAATATCTTGCCTGCAAACTCGGGCAGGCCGTAAGTGAAGGCAGAATTGGGGTCCAACTCCTTCCAGAGGCCGAATATTTCTTGTTCTATTTCAGTCTTGGGTTCGATCGGAGCTGTAAGCATGACGAAAAGAACGTTCCCGCGAGCCGCTTATTAGCATTTTGGTAAAAGGTAGAACATTAGCAGCGTGAAATCTGTTTTCGCAAATTACGCAATGCTTATATATCCAAACGAGGCGTGCGAACGAAGAATTTTCAAAGCGAAGCTGAAGAAAATTTGATGTGAGCTAGCCGAGAGCGGAAGAGTGAAAATATGTCGCTGAAGGAAAAAATCTCAGAGATTTCTGGGATTGATAAGGAAAAAATCCCCGGAAGCTGGCAGATTATTGGAGACATTGCTTTGGCCAAGTTTCTGAACGCGTCAAATATGGAAAAGAAGAAAATGGCGAAGGCTTTGTTGGAAATTTTGCCAAAAATAAGGACAGTTTGCAGTATTGAACGTATTGGTGGAGAGCTGCGCAGCCCTGATGCCCGTGTTATTGTTTCGAAGGCAAGGCTGAAAAAAACCCAGACAATTCATACCGAGAATGGCATCAAATTCGCGCTGGACGTCTCCAAAGTCATGTTCTCGAAGGGCAACGTTGCAGAGAGGGCAAGGCTGGTTTCCCACATCAGGCCGGGGGAGAAAGTCGTGGACATGTTCGCAGGAATAGGATACTTCACTCTCGGAGTTGCAAAGGCGCAGCCTTCTGCGAAAGTTTATGCGATAGAAAAGAATCCCACAGCCTTCCGTTATTTGAAAAAGAGCGTCGCGCTGAACGAACTGCAGAACGTCGTTCCCATAAAAGGCGATTGCAGAAAAGTTAGGCTGGAAGAAAAGGCAGACCGCGTCCTCATGGGATATTTTCCGGGAACTGAAAAGTTCCTGCCATATGCTTTCGCCCTGCTCAAGGAGCGGGGAATAATACACTACCACAACATCTACAAGGATTCTGAAGCCCTGGGCAAGCCGCTGGACGAGCTGGAGTCCGAGGCGAAGCGCGCCGGCTACCGCATAACCGCGATAATAGGCCAGCGAAAAGTGAAGAGCTACGCCCCGCGGACTTCGCATGTCGTCATCGATGCGGCTTTCGAAAAGGTAATTGTATGACGTTCCAGAGGAACGTCGTGCTTTATGGCGTCGAAGTATGAATGCATCGAAAGAGCTCTATGACAAGACTGCCCACAGGTATGACTTGAGGCAGAGCAACCCGTGGACCGAGCTTGCGCGGAAGAGGGAGCTTGAGCTTTTGGACAAGTTCGCTGCCGGAAGGATCCTGGACGTCGGGTGCGGCAACGGCTTCCATCTTGCTTACCTTTCTAATAAGAAACAAAGCGGGCTTTTTGGCATTGACGTCTCTTTTGGAATGCTGAAGGAGGCGGCCAAAAATCTTTCTCTTGGCCTTACTTGTTCGTCAGCAGAGCACCTGCCGTTTCCCGATGGGAGATTTGACACAGCCCTCTGCATGCTCATGGTGCTTAACATGTGCGATTGCGGAGCTGCTCTCAGGGAGATTGCGCGTGTCCTCCGCAAAGGCGGGCGTGCAATATTTTCCGTAGCCTCAATATGGGATAATGATGGAAAGCCCGTAAAGAACACGCGCATCGAAAACTTCAGATTAAAGCTGAAGTTGTTTGAGAAAAAAGACTTGGACGAAGCTCTGGAAGCTGCTGGCTTGAAAGCAGTTTACTTTGATTCCTTGTTCCGTTATCCGAAGACAAAGCCCAAGTGGGGGAATTTTACTTCCTTGACGGATGAGCAGAAGGAACTTCTATGCAAAGAGGCGGACCGGCAACCGGAATTAGGGGCAGTTTACTTTTTAGTTGCTGAGAAATTATAGGACCTTGAAGTCAATCCTGATCTTCCAAATTCTGGGCCCCCATGGCAGCACGAGCTCGTGGCCCAGTATTTCTATTTCCCGGCCCTCATTCTTTGAGGCGTTTTCTATGGTCAGTCTTGCTTTCTCGATTTCTTCCTCCTTTCCGATGAAATACGCGTGCACGCTTCCGCCAGCAGGCTTTATGCAGCGGATTGCGTCATCTATGAATTCAAGCGCCCTTTCGGGCAGCGGCATTATGACGCGGTCGCATTTGCCGTAGAATTCCTTGGCGCGCTCGGCGACGTCGCCAAGGATAGCTTTAACGTTCTGCAGCTTGTTGAGCCTGATGTTTTCCTCAAAATAGCGCAGAGCATCAGGGTTTATATCTATTCCTATTACTTCCTCTGCCTTTGTCTTCTTCCCAATCACGACGCAGAACGGCCCTGCGCCTGCGAAGAATACCATCACGGTCTCGCCCGACCCGACTTTCTGCGCAATCCTGAGGCGCTCCGTGCCTTCCCTCGGGGAAAAGTAAGTTGCCTGGGGGTCAAGCCTGATTTTGCAGTTGCTTTCAATGTGCGTGACTTCGGTGTTTCTATCTCCGGCTGCGAGAAGGTAATCTCGGAGGCGGTATTCGCCTTTTCTGGGCCCCAGCTTTATGAGTACGGACTTGACGCGCTTCTGCTCAGCCATGACCTCCTCGGCTATTGCTTTTTCGTAGCCCGCCAGCTCCGTAGGCAGCTCTATTATAGCCACGGCTTTCTCCTTGCCGCCCACCACGTCAAAGGCGCGGGGCACTAGTTCGAGCAGGTCGTCAGGAAGACGGGTTTTCAGCCTTTCTTTCAGTCCCATATGTTCCACTCACTTTAACTTTTCCTTCTAAGTCTTCAAGACTGCAACTTTATAATAACGTCCGCCCAAATTCAGATAGTTGTGGGCAAAGATGAGGCCGACGCATCTCGAAAAAATGAAGGCCGTGAAGGCTATGGTTGCAATAGAGATGCTGAAGGCACTCAAGAACTACAGCATCAGGGATATGCCTTACAACAGGGCTTATGAAAGCAGGACCGTTTGGTACACAATAAAGAAGTGAGTGCAATGATTTTCGCAAAAAGGTATTCAGACAAAGACATAATGAAGGGTCTTACGGAAGAGACAGCGCAGCTCATGCTGGCTGGCTACCTTGGTCCTGAAGTGACTGAGAACATAAGGCAGTCCGAAGCTTACAGACTGCAGCGGGAGAAGGAAACGAAGCTGGCAAAAAACGGAAAGCTTCCTGTTGACCCGACGCTTGGCTCATTCTAGCTGTGTCCTAGCTTTTTATTTCTCCGAAGCATGTTTGTGATAGGCTGAATTTATGAGGGTCATAGGCTTCGTCGGAGACATCGGTTCTGGGAAGGATTCTGCAGCTGAATATATCTGCAAGAAGTACGGCTACAGGAACATCTCCATGGGCGACATTGTCCGCGAGATCCTTAAAAAGTCCGGAAAGCCTGAGAATCGCGAGAACCTCGACGCTTTGCAGAAGGAAATAGTCGCGAAGCATGGCGCAGAGTTCTTCGCAAAGGAAGTCCTCAAGAAAATAATGCTCAACAAGCTCCAGAGAGTGATAATCAGCGGCATACGCCGCCCTGCCGACGCCGAAGTCCCGATGAGGGCATACGGCAAGGACTTCGTGCTGGTAAAAATCGAGGCCCCGGCTGAAATAAGATTTGAGCGCATAAAGGCGGGGACAGGAAGGAACCGCCCCGGCGACCCGAGGACGCTTGAGGAGTTCCTGAAGCAGGAAAAGGCGCAGTATGAGCTCTTCTCCCTGAAGAAGACTTACACCTACGTCAGCCATAAGGTGGACAATTCCGGGACTCCCGAGCAGCTGGAGAAGAAGCTTGACGCTCTGCTGGAAAAAATCGGATTTGCATGACTTTCTACGTCTACGTGCTCCGTTGCGCCGACGGGACTTTCTACGCTGGATATACTGATGACGTAGGCAAAAGGATCGCAGCGCATAATAGCGGAAAAGGGGCAAAGTATACGGCTGCCCGCATTCCGGTCGAGCTGGTTGCAAAATGGGCATTCGCCGGCAAAAGCGAAGCCCTGAAAGCCGAGCATGCGTTCAAGCAGCTGTCTAGGAAGGAAAAATTAGAAAGAATAAGTGGGCCCGGCCGGATTTGAACCGGCGTCTCAAGCTTTTCTGCACGTCTTTCCCGTCCACGCTTTTCGGAAAAGGGTGGCCCAAAGCTCGAATCCTAGACCAAGCTAGACTACAGGCCCTA
>Ga0187893_10006300_pt1 | contig 20428 bp, 17 predicted proteins | sample MA1701074metaG_FD_139574 | JGI IMG/M metagenome (GOLD analysis project Ga0187893, IMG submission 139574) | White microbial mat communities from a basaltic lava cave in the Kipuka Kanohina Cave System on the Island of Hawaii, USA - MA170107-4 metaG ...
CCCTGCGTCGCATGCGCCGACGCCCTCGGCTCGTAACCGCCTTCTGGAAACAGGCAGAACTCTTTTAGTGTCACTATATTATGTAATTCTCAATAGAATCTGCGTTGGGTCCGTCGGTTCGACCTCAAAGGGTCGATGAGCGCCGGAGGCGCCGGGGATGGCGTACCATCGTCTTAGTACAGGTACAGGGCGAATCTCGTCGAACGAACGGTCCGTTCGATGCTATGCTGCTGACGCCTTCCAGGCGCCCGCTATTGGACGAAATTTGCTTTGTATGGAACAGCAGACATCACTTCGGCGGAGAAGTCGAAAGGAGAGCACGGTGGATCGATTCGATTCGCACAGGCGTAATTTTTCCAGGGATGGATATGTGATTCTCAGGAGTCTACTGTCCCAGCGGGAAGTGGGTGAGTTGGAACAAAACTTGTGTCGCTATATTGACCAGATCGTGCCGGGCCTGCCTCCTTCTGATGCGTTTTACGAAACCAAGGGCAGCCCCGAAACCCTGAAGCAACTGCAATTCATGGAAAAGAATGACGCTTTTTTTGCCGGGTTTCTGCGTCGGAGCGACTTCCAGGAGTTAGCCGAAGCGCTGCTCGGCATGCCGGCGGTGCCACAAGGAGTGGAATACTTCAACAAGCCCGCTGGCATTGGAAAGCAGACGCCCCCCATCAAGACGGCTATTACTTTAACTTGATCCCGAGCGAAGCTCTGACTCTATGGTTCGCTCTGGACGAAGTGAACGAAGAGAATGGCTGCGTTCGTTATGTTACTGGTTCACATAAGAAAGGATTACGCCCGCACGTGCTTTCTAATGTGCTGGGCTTCTCCCAAGGTATTGCCGACTGGAGTGCACAGGATGAGGCTCAGGAGGTTAAAGGCCTCGTCCACCCCGGCGATCTGCTAGCCCACCACTGCGATACCATCCATCGAGCCGGCGCTAATTTAAGTCACCGTTCACGGCGTGCGGTCGCTATCATCTATTACGCTGCCCACGCAGTTCCTGATCTTCAGGCGAGAGCCCGATACCTGGAATCCTTCCAAAGGCAGCGAGCCACACTTCAGCAGGGTTGAGAGAAAAATCTAAAAAACAAACTCATCTGATTTCGGATTGTTATGGTGTATTCTTCCGTCCTGGGTCGAATATATCAAGAATATGATCCTCGAAAAGAGTTCCTGAGTTAAGCCAGGGTCCCGGAGGAACTGCATGATTGATTTTGGACGTTCGTATTTTACGTGGAAAAGCAAACCGATGCAGCGTGATCCCTACTATAAATATCCTGGAGGGTTTGTGGGACGGGAGGGCGCCGAGCACCGCGTGCGTATTCAGTTTGACGCAGCGTGTACGCTCACCAACGACAAGACCGGGCTGAAGCAAGAGTTGTTTCTGCTGTGTCCCTGCCGAACGGAGTTCACCATCGTCAAGGACAACTTGTTTCAAATTCCCAACGGAGAGTTTCGTCCGGTTTTCGGCCGAGAATTCAATGTGCCAATCTCCAGCCGACCCTCCAGCGAACCTGAGAACCTGAGGCGAAGCAAACTGAGCGATCGCTTTGCCGACTATTCCATAGAAGTTCGGAACATTGAGGGCACAAAAGAACGCACCACTCCAGAGCAGGTCATCGAGGCGACTACTGCGGACGAGCTGATGAATGGGCAAACGACCTACCGTGACCTGCAGCGGGGCGTGACCGTGACGTTGGAGTACCCGATTAAGTTGATTAACCTGCAACAAAAAGAAAAGTTGTTTCAGGTTTGCATGGGTCCGGTGCCACTGCCTGACCTGGCCACCTGGGATGGCGTGTGTGTCGATCGTATGTTTCTGGCGGAACTGGCTTTCAGCGAGTTTGACTATATCGAGTTCGCGCTGCGTCGTGATGTGGAGGCTTCAGACAAAGAGAAGGGGTGGCTTACCGCTGTCCGTGGCCGGGATAGACTGGAATTGCACGATTCCAACCGACCCGCGCCTGGCGCGGCGCCATCCCGGCCAAATCTCAAGGCCTACAACGAAATTATTTCCCAAAAGGTCAGCACGGTGATCTTGAGTGCCACTGCTGGATAGATCCGGGACGCTCGATCGAGACACCCGGCAGCCATGTGCATTGGAGAACGAGAAATGAAACGTAAATCTCGCAGAGAGTTTCTTCAGGAGGCAGCAGCCGGCGTAGCGCTCGGGACAGTTGCAGGAATCCCGGGATGTGCGCCTTCCAAACCTACGGCACGTAAGCTTCTCGAGGCGTCTCCCATGATTGACTTCGACCGTTCTTACTTTACCTGGACCAGCCAGCCTTATGTGCCTCATCCACATTACGTCAATGACGGCGGGATGACGCAAGGGGCTGGCTCTGTACGCGACGTCCGAATCCTTTATGACGCGAAGTGCGACATTACCAACCATTCCACCGGGCAGGTCGAGGAACTGTTTCTGCTCCATCCCTGCCTCAGCGAATATACCATTCCGAAGCGGGGATTCTTCATGGTGCCCACCAGCGAGTTTCGGGTCGTTTTCTCGCGCTCGCATTCCATTCCTATCGCCAAGCTCCCGTCCAGTGCAGTAGAGACGGCGGAACCAAGGCCACACAAATTTGCGTCTACGCGTTTCACCACCCGTACCCATGGCAGATATACCCGATTGTCTTCAGCCAGCGAAGTGATCGAGGCAACGTTGGCAGGAAAACCATTAAACGCGCGCACGACTCATCGGGATGATGCCCGTGGATACACACTGTCGCTCGAGTATCCGGTTCGCACCATCAATCTGAATCTGGAAGAAGGTCTCTTTCAGATCGATACCGGTCCGACACCCCTGCCAGATATGAACGGATGGGACGGCACGCGGCTGAAACGCGTGTTCCTGGCGTTTGTAGCTTCCAGCGATTTTGATTTCGCAGAGTTCATTTTGCGGCGCGAAGTGGAGCCTTCCGAAGCGGACAAGAAGTGGCTGTTCCAAATTCGAGGCAAATGGCGTTGGGAGTTGCGGGATCCAAAGAATCCGCCTCCCGGACATCCAAGGCGGCCTGCTTGGCCGGTGACCTATAATGAAACACTCCGACTGAACGCAACCAATGAGTTCTTCTGCGCGGAGATCTGAGACAGGTCGTTGCCCTTCTTCCTTGAGAAACCCGAAGTTCTGCGAAGCGCGGCAGAAATTTCGCACATGAACTCAGTGATCTACCCCGGCACATTCTCTGTTCCGAGATATAGATCGGCTCAAGGGCGTCGAACAGGGTAGCCCAGTTTGCACAGCGATGATCAGCGAACGGATAGGACCACAGTGGACGCGCCGAGAATGGTTGAAGAGAGCTGGTGCCGTTAGCTTGGGCAGTCATATGAACGCGACGCTTCCGCTAATACCACTTCCAGTTGCGACAGCCCAGAAATCGCCGCTCAGCGAGAACAAACACCGGATGGAATTGCGCAGCGGCAGCCTCGAGGCCATTCTGGTAGACAACAGTGACGGACTTGCGGGCCAGGATCAGAAAGCTAGAAGGGAAAGGTTGCCGGCTGCAGCCGGAACCACACAGGCGTTGATGTGTACTGTGCCTTTCGAAGAGCGCTTCAATGGGTATAATGGGGTTTCCCAGCTACGCTATGCGCAATCGCCCACTCCGTTTTTGCCTTGTGCCGCTGGATTGAATTGCGAGTTTTTCTTCGATGAGAACGAGAGAAGCTATGCGCCTCGCTGGAGAGAGCTTGAGAACTTCGAGGCCCAGACTTCCCGGCTAGAGAGGCTCTCGCCCTCTTCGACCAGGCTGATCATTGAGCCCGAGGCAGCCTGGCGGGTGAGGGTAGAATCAGTTTTCAAGCTTGTTGAACCCTTCTTTCTGGACGTCGAGCATTCTTTCATTCCGACCCAAGCTGCGGTTAAACGAAGTTTTCTTGGTGTGTTCTGGGCGAGCTATATCCAGGTGCCCAAGGTGCCGCCCTTCTATTTCCGGGGTCGACAGAACTCTAAGGAAGCGGCGCGCTGGATGAGCATATTTGACGCTCTAGACTTTGCCGAGTCCGGAGTGATTGCGCCGGAAACAACTACCTCTGCCAGCCCGATGGGCAAGGGCAAACATCGCCTGCTCTACTCGGTTGCAAGCAAGCGATACGTCAATCCCTTCTTTTGCGGCAAGGTAGGAGATATGCTGCTGGCATTCCTGTTTCGATCAAACAGTGATCTGGAGCTAAGGTTTGCCTTTAATGCTCAAGGAGGGGGACCGGGCGTCCCAGCCTGGGACTATCAGGCATTGGCGTTCTCGCCGCAGGTTGGCCACCGGTATACCTTTAATGTGAGGGTGATCTACAAACCCTTTCAAACTTTCCAGGAGACTCTCTCTATTCATGACAAATGGACGCGCTCGTGATGATGGGTGGGTTTCACAGAAAACTGCCGCACTTCGCGCGCCTCTTGTGCTTTTGACTAGTTAATTTGACTGACAAATCCGGAATCCGATCACGCAGGAATCTCATTTTGGAGGTATCAATGGAACGAAACATGAATCGCCGAAATTTCTTGCACTTGTCGGGGATGTCGACAGGCGCACTGCTGGGCGCTTCGCGCTCCCCTGTCGTGCAGGCATCGCTCGGTGCCAACGACACGCTGCGAGTTGGGATTGTTGGTCCCGGTGGGCGCGGCAACGCCCTGATGAAGGACTTCTTTCAAGCGGCGCCGAACTATAACGCCCGAATGACTGCCGTCTGTGACATCTGGAACAAGCGCCGCGAGACTGCGGCCGCGCGCGTCAAAGAAGTCCAGGGAACTGAGCCCAAAGTGTATCGGCACATCGATGAGTTACTGTCTGACAAGGATATCGATGCCGTGATCATTGCCACTGCCGACCATCAGCACGCTCAAATGTTGAAGCTGGCGGTGGAAGCCGGCAAAGACGTCTATGTCGAAAAGCCGATGGGCAACGTGCTGAAAGAGACGAATGCAGCTCTGGCGGCCGTCAAGAAGTCAGGCCGAATCGTGCAGAACGGCACCCAGCGGCGCAGCTACCCGAAATACCGCCAGGCCGAGAAGCTGATGAGACAGGGTGTCCTGGGCGACGTGGTGAAGGTGGATCTGAACATAAATATGTACAGCCCTTACCGGTGGGCGCACAAACCGGAACAACTGGCAGAGGTGAAAGAAGCAGACACGAACTGGAAGGCCTTTCTCTCGGGCAAGCCTGACCGGCCGTTTGACCCGAAGATCTATCGCAGTTTCCGTCTCTTCCGGGAGTTTTCCAGCGGCATCATCGACCAGTGGATGACTCATCTCATCGATGTGGCTCACCTCTTGACGGGACACGCTTATCCCAACAGCGCCGTCGCGCATGGTGGAATTTACAGTTACCGCGACTACCGGGACAATCCGGACAACGTCCAGGTTGTTTTGGAATACGGCCAGGGTGACAAGAAGTTCCTGGTAACCTATGCCACCTGTTTAAGTACCGGCGCTGGCAATTGCGTCCGGATCCTTGGTACTCGGGGTACCCTGGAAGCGGAAGAGGCTTGGCGGCTCTCTGGGGAAGGCAGCAAGGCTGCAGACCGCATTCAAACGGTTCAGGCGATTGGTGACGCTGCGGGAGTGGTGGATCACATGTCCAACTGGCTTGACTGCGTGCGCCGGCGAGATGGCCAGTCGCTGTACGCTCCTGTTGAGGCTGGGTATGGGCATTCGATCGCCTGCATTCTCAGCGCCGATGCGCTCGAGACTGGCCGCCGCATGGTGTTTGATCCACAAAAGCAGACGATTCGGGAAGGATGATTGATTCGGCGGCTGTGATGCTCAAAGCCGCCGGCGACGAGTGTCTTCAGCGATCCTGCCTAGCGCCCAGCGCGGGGGCGCGAGGGATTGGTCCGTCTTCTCGTGACTTTCGCGAGCGTTCGGCGCAGGTTGAATTGCCAGCTGTTGCCTACAGGACTAAACTCTCCAACAACGCCTTAGTCAGTCAGATTACAACTACCTGCTGTTCTGCCGACTCGGTTGCCCGCCGGGCAACTGCGGCGGACGAAACTAAAGCTGTGGCCTGGCCACATTTCTCAGGGCTCAAATGACCAAAAATGATTCTCTTGGATATCTGATGAGAAGCTTTCCGGTGTTGATCGTTGGATTCTGTTTGATTATCTCGACCGGCCGCTCGACGCTTGCTGGAGGAAAGAAAACCGGTGTTCCCCAAGGGGAGTGGCGCTTCTATGGAGGCGATCCTGGCGGCATGCGGTTCTCCGCTCTCAAGCAAATTCATCGAAAAAATGTGGCCAGGCTGAAAGAGGCTTGGACCTATCACATGGGCGAACTTGAACGACCGCATGCTGAAGGAGGGGACCGGCTAACCGCTGCGTTCGAGTGCACTCCTGTCGTTGTGGATGGTGTGCTCTATCTTTCGACGCCTTCGAGTCGCGTGATCGCCCTCCAAGCGGAAACAGGGAAAGAGATCTGGAAATTTGATCCCCAGCAAACGCTGGGGCAGAAGCGAACGTATCTCCAGCATCGGGGGGTTGCCTATTGGGAGGGCTCTGCGAAACAGGCTGGCCGCATTGAAAAACGCATCCTGTATACGACGTGGGATGCGAAGCTGATCGCGCTCGACGCCATAACAGGCAAGCTCTGCCTGGAGTTTGGCCAGGAGGGGATCGTTGATCTGCGCCAGGGAATCGGTGGACGGCAACCCAACGTGAACTACACGGCCACTTCTCCTCCGGCCATCTTTGAGGACCGGGTCATCTGTGGAAGCAGGCTCCAGGAAGCCCCTTCGAAAGGCCCCAGTGGCGATGTGCGGGCGTTTGATGTGCGATCTGGGAAACTTGTGTGGCAGTTTCACACGGTGCCGCGTCCCGGGGAGGTAGGCCATGAAACATGGGCAGGGGATTCATGGAAAGACCGCTCCGGCACAAATGTCTGGACGACGATGAGCGTCGATACCGAGCGGGGCGTGGTCTTCCTCCCGATTGGCTCGCCCGCCACGGATCAAAACGGAACGGACCGCAAAGGGCAGAATCTCTTCGCGAACTCACTCGTGGCCCTAGATGCGACGACTGGCAAGCGCCTATGGCATTACCAAATGGTTCATCATGACCTTTGGGACTATGATCTGCCGGGCCCAACCCAATTTGGTGACGGTTACCCAGAGTCGGCAAAAGATTCCCGCCGTTGTGCAGATCACAAAGATGGGGCTCGTCTTTGTGTTGAACCGATTGACGGGTGAGCCGATTTTTCCCGTCGAAGAGCGGCCCGTCCAGGCGAGCACGGTTCCCAACGAGGCAACGTGGCCGACGCAACCGTTTCCGTCAAAGCCGCCGCCACTGGTCCGGCTGACGATGACGGGGCAAGACATCAGCACTGTCACTCCCGCCTCCAATCGCTTCTGCACGGAGTTGTTTAATTCGTTGAGGTACACTGGCATCTACACTCCCCCTGGACCTGATCCAACATTGATGTTTCCAGGATCTTTCGGAGGAGGGAACTGGTCGGGTGCGTCGTTTGACCCTGCGACCGGCTACTTATACGTGAACGTGAATGAATTGGGGAATGCCCGGGGACGTTCGAGACGCTTTTGGGATGACAATCTGTGGCCCTGCCAGACTCCGCCTTGGGGCACCCTCAACGCGGTGGACTTGAACAAAGGAGAGATTGTCTGGAAAGTGGCATTAGGCGTGGTGCCTGAACTCGAAGCCAAGGGTATCCCCAAAACTGGAACTCCCAGTTTGGGAGGCACCATTGTTACAGCGGGAGGCCTGGTGTTCGTGGCAGGGACCTACGACGGCCTGTTTCGAGCCTTCGATTCGAAAACCGGAAAAGAGATTTGGACGACGAAATTGCCGGCCAACGGCCACGCCACACCGATCACTTACCTGGGAAAGCAGAACGCGAAGCAGTATGTCGTCATTGCTGCAGGAGGCGGAGGTTCGTTCAGCAAGAAAACATCCGACGCGCTGATTGCTTATGCGTTATCCAAGCAGTAGTCCCATGCATCGGGACTCCTAAGAATTGGACGTTTTCGCTCCCCTCCTTGGCTGACGAGGGGCAGGCGCTGGCGCGGGACGCGGTCCCACGCCAGCGCCAGGGTGGTGCGATCCACAATAGCTAACACATCCAATCGAGCACTTCGTGGCATGAATCGGGATGTTCGAATGAGGATTTTCGGGTCACCTTTCAGACCACCCCGTGCCGCCGCGCGACGGCCGTCACTGCACGACCGCTGTCGCTGCGCGACCGCTGTCGCTGCGAGGCACTTCCCCGCCGGATCTCAGAAGGGGAACCCGAGATAAGTCTCATCTCTAATAGTCGCGTGCAACGCGACGCGACAGCGCGGCTAGCATTTCGAACCCCAGCGATTCATCTCATCCATCCATTCGCCAGGGAAGTCCATCTCTTGAGCCAGAAGCGCATTGTCGATGTGATCGGTGCATCTTGCTCCGATCAATGCGGTGGTGAGGTCGGTGTTTTGCAATACCCACCCCATTGCCAGTTGAACCATAGGCACTCCGGTCTCTTCTGAGAATCTCCGGAGTTGCTCTACCATTCGAAACTTCTCTTCGCTGAAATAGAGATCCGCAAACGCAGGAACAATATGAAAACGCGAGCCCCTCGGAAACGTATCGCGATCCGGCGTGTACTTGCCGGACAGAAAACCCGCCCCTAGGGGACTGTAACCTACCGTCGTGACCTGTTGCTGGCGACAGAAAGGGAGAAGGTCCTTTTCAATCTCCCGAGTAACCAGATTGTAGTGGGGCTGCGTCACTTCCATGCGAGCCCAACCGTGGCGTTCGCTGAGGTTCAGAGCGGTGTTTAACTGTTCAGCCGTAAAGTTGCTGCATCCCGCCACTTGAATCTTGCCGCTGCTGACAGCCAGGGTCATGGCTTCGAGGCCTTCTTCCAAGGGTGTGTCGGAATCAAAACGGTGGAATAGATAACTGTCAATTCTGTCCGTTTGCAGGCGCTCCAAGCTGGCGTCCAGCGCTTCAGCAATGTGGGTTCGAGTGAAGTTCGTTTGGACCTTCGATTCCAATACAATTTGATTGCGGCAGCCCCGTGCCTTCAGCCAGCGGCCGATGATTCGTTCGGATGAATGGAACTCAGTAGTCACCTCTCGAATGTCATCGACATTCAGATTCTTCCGCCGGGCCTCTCTTGATTGTCCGCCGCCATAGATCTCTGCCGTATCAAAAAAGAAGATCCCATTCTCGACGGCATAGTCCATGAGTTGAAACGCTGTGCTCTCATCAATCTCACGCCCAAAGGTGGCGCACCCCAAACCGATCCTGCTGATCTCAATACTCGTCCTTCCCAGGCGTTTCTTTTCCACTCTGATCTCCGTTTAACTGACCGACTCAGTTCGTCCTGTGTTCATCGGAATTCTCATGGCGCGTGTGTTATTGATTCAGACAATACTCAAATCGTTCGCTGCTTTCCTCTCGATACACCCAGTCAGGAATGGGGCTCTTTGCGAATCGACGAAGAACCCAGAGTTCCCTGCGATCCGTGAGTTGGACGACGCAGCCTGCCCAGCCGGCATGGACCAAGTCTCTCTCCAACCATCGAACGGCTTTGACGGTGGATGCCTTCCGGTGAGGATGAAAGACTGACACAAAGGCTGTCACGGCAGCCTGGCGTCTGTTCACTAGCATTGGCCAGGATTGTGACGGTGGGTTTCCCGGCGCCCGCCCAAGTAAGACTTCGGTATCGCGAGAACCGGCCATGTAAAGATCCAGCGTGACGTCAGCAACTCGCCATGTGTTCATTAAATCCGCATCGCTCATTGATCGCTGAAGCTCTGAAATATGCGCATAACCATCGCGCCCCAGCCCTGGGGGTGCAGGCAAGGGTTCAAATGAAGGAGCGAGCGAAGTCTCATGAGTACCGCGGTTGTGATAGACCCAATCGATCTGACGCGGCCGATCACACCCAACCCAAAAGATATCAAGAAAATAGTCGGACCGGGCAAGCAGCGCGCGCCGCATGATAACTCCCTCATACCCGTCTGTATTCCAGGCTGCGCTGGCATCTGCAATCTGGAAAGGCCCATCGGTACGGAAATCTTTGAGCCGTCCTTCTGCCGCAGGCTGGGAGCGGCCGTCTATGGTCACCGTGTTGTGGCAGATTGTCTGCCGGTACCAACTTTCGAAGAGATCGAGTCCATAGCCCGGTGTTCCCAAATCTGGAGATAACCGTTCGCCGCTGCCATATAACACGAGGTTCAGCTTGTCAGGGTGACCATGTGCGTCACCATGCGGGCCGTATTTCAGTAACAGGTATTGCTCTTGGGAACCGTCCCCTAGCCTTGAGGAGCGCAGAATTGTGTATCCGGACTGAGGCAAGTTGATGCTCGCTGAAGCTTGAGTCTCGACCAGCGGAATCGTTTCGGCACCGTACAACAGCGCATCGAGGGTGTCCCGCGCCTGGTGCCGGTAATTCAAGTCCAGGATATGAGCGAACAGCGGGTCGCGATACCAGGCATAACCCATTTCGTAAAACGATGCAGCCGGAGGCACGCCGTGGCAGACTTCTCCAACCACACTGGTGAAGTACCAGCAGTCGTTCGTTGCCGGCAGCGAGCTGTCCGGGTAGGCGCACTGGATCGGGGCCAATAACATGACGTGCAAGGCCGGATGCTCAAAAAGGCGCTCTTCGCGACAGAAATGAGCCGCTTTAGCCAGAGCAAGGAGCGCCGATAGCGCATAGAAGTGATAACTGAAAGAACCTTCGAACCATAGCCCGTCATTCAAAACGCCGTCACGAAGCTGGGTTTCAAATCCAAACCTGCCTCGGATGGCAAAGTCGATCAGATCTTTTCGATCGAGAATCAGTCCGATGGTCCCGATAGCCGCGTTGTGCCAGCATGTGAAGTTGTGGATTGCCTGATAGTGATGTTGAACAAGATGGTCTGCTGCGGGAATCAATAATCTGTCAACTATGAGGTTGGTTTCACGCGAGGGCAAACTCTCGCGCACGAGATCGAACGCCCATGCAAGCGGGAGGATCCAAACTGACTCATCCAATGTCGTATAGGTGGCGACGCCAGGATTGTTCTCATTATGGCCGAATGCTCCATAGGCAGCGTAGCTGGCGGCGTAGTCGTTCAAGATTTGAAGTACACCGTGTCGATGCTCTTCCTTTCCCTCCAAACGCCATAGCAACGCTGACTGATGGGCTGCCTCTGAGAGTCGATTGTTGACGAACCAGCGCCAGGCGGCGTCATACCTAGCGCCTTGCAGGATCGCTCCATCCTGAGCGCAACGATGCTCGGCTGGAGAGGTTGGACTGAAAATCAGTTGCCCCCCGTGTTCAGGACAGAAGTAGTCGTGATAGTAGCCTCCCGGTTGATCAGGGGCCTTCATCGGCTGCTGCGTGAACGCTTCGACGCTGTTTCTGAGTTTGCGCATGGCAGCTTCGAACGCCGGTGAGCGGGCGCGTTGACGGAGAGCCGACCATTCAGAAGTGGGAAGAAGAGACACGATAGGCAGTTCTTATTACAACGGACTACGGAGAGTGTGACGTATTTGGAGTGCGCAAGCGCGCTTGCGCTGCAGTTCGGCGAAGTTCGCTCCACCGACGTAATATGCCCTAAAGGCTTTCGGGGTGGGACAGCCAGAGTGAGTTGACCCCGTCCAAAGTGTTCTCATAATCAAAAGGATCAGGACCTGGCCTGGGATTGTTCTTTCGACAATCGCACAACAGAACCGCTGCGGGCTGACTGATAGGCAGCATGAATCACTTCCAAACCGGCCAAGCCCTCTTCGCCCGGCACAGCCATCATTGATCCCGTGGCCAAGGCGTCCGAGAATGCTTCCAAAACTGCGACGTGCGGACGAGGGTCTAGGGGTGGCACAGTCTCTTCCTGGGTTCCATTTGCCGTGGCTAGTCGAAGCAGTCCCGCTGAGTCCTTGGCATGAAGGGGGGCAGATAGGATCGAGCCTTTTGTGCCGTAAAGTTCAATTCGGCTAAAAGCGTTCCCATCAAAATTGGCTGTGCTCCAGTGAGTTGTGACGACGGCTTGGGCCCTGCCGGCCAGTCGCAGCAGAAGCGTGGCGGTGTCCTCGACGGGTGATTGGGATGCCAGAACATCCGTCATAGCAAAGACTTCGACAACCGGACCACATAGGTAACGCAGCAGATCCAGACAATGCGGTGCCAGATCAAACAATGGCCCTCCGCCACCCTGAAGTTTGTCGTGTCGCCAATTCCCGATCACTGCGGGATAGTAGTCAGAAAAATTGATTCTAACCGCCGTGACCGCTCCAATAGCGCCCGCTTCAAGCATGGCTTTGATGCGCCGATGGCGAGCATTAAACCTCTGGTAGTAACAAATCATCAGGCCGACATGATTGGCGCGGCAGGAGGCAATCATTGCTTGAGCCTCGGCAACCGTTAGTGCCATGGGCTTTTCACACAACACGTGCTTGCCACACTCCGCAGCTTCGATCGTATTTTGGGCGTGCAAGTGTGGGGGGGTGGCAACATAAATAGCGTTGACTTGCTGATCCGAAAGTAAATCCGCGACTCGGTCATAGGCGCGAGGAACCGTGTACTTCTGAGCAAAGGCGGTTGCTTTTTTCATCGTACGGCACATCACCGCCCCCAGCTCATGGTTGGGAGCCAGACGGATGGCCGATGCCATCTGCCGGTCAGCAATATCTCCGGCTCCTAGAATTCCCCAGTGGATAGTCATCGATAGAGCATTCTCCGGTGAGATCGAACTTCACTTTCCGCGGGCGGCGTCGACTCCCGCGAAGGACTTTCGTAGATGGAAGTACTGAGATTAATTGAGTGTCTAGATTCACTGACACTTCGGCGTGATTGATCTGATTTGCACAATAAGATCATCGACTCCTCTTTCCCGGCTTAGGGGCGCGGATAAAGAACGGTGTCACTCTCTCCAAAATCCACATGCGGATCAGAACTTCTTCACACGATGAACGAGTTGCAATCGATTGCCTTCCGGGTCGTGAAAGAAGACGAGCTGATCGCCGCCCGGAACTCCCTTGACAGGGCCAATGAAACTGATCCCTTTCTCTTGTAGGGCGCGGTAGCTCGATTCGAAGTCATCGACCCAAAATGCGAGGTGGTCGAACCCGTGCCGTACCTCTTTGCCGGCAAAACCTTCCGGAACATGATTACTGGCGGGTAGGATCTCCAGCATTCCTCCCGACGGGAAACGAACAAAATGGATCCGGTCCGACTCAAAACTTGCTGCTTTCCCGAAGCCAAGCGTTTCACAGTACCAACGAGCCAGTGCGGCGGGATCAGAAGCCGCGATGGCCAGATGCTCAATGGATGCAATCACATCAAACTCCTGTTCTAGATTAGAAATTCCAGAGAACGTACGTCCCTGCCGGCGCAGGCGACAGAGAGACCTACCTACTGTGCGATAACGGTTGACTCATGTCGATACGCCTGCAGCGTCTGCAGTGCAATCAAGTCCCACGACAGGCTCTTGAGGCGTTCGCAGATTGCTGGCCTGCAAGATTCCAGATCACGTCGCATCATGGTCCGCATTGCCTGTTCGAGGGCCCCGGGTTGATGAGGATTGTATAGAGCTCCCACTGTGTTGTCGATGAGCTCCGGCAGGCAGCCTATGGCCGGAACGATGACCGGTCGCAGAAACGATAAAGCTGTAATCGCTGTGCCGGAAGTCAGTATGTCCAGAAACGGCAAGACGACAACGTCTGCGGCATTGTAAAAAACCTGAAAGTCTTCATTCGCGAAAAATGAGGCCGTATGAACGACGATGCGCGAAGAGCGTTTTGCTGCTTCCTGGGCCAGAGATGCGGAGTAGTCGTTGTAGACCCTGGCCGCGAGAAGCAAGACCGCGTCCGGATCTGAGATATTTGAGAACGCCTCCAAAAGTTGTTCCACTCCCTTGTTGGGCCTCACGGTTCCAAAAAAAAGGAAAACAAAACTGTCATCGGCAAGCCCTAGCTGCCTTCGGGCCTCAGAGCGGCTTATTGTATTGGGATAGGGATCTGCGAAGTGTCCGTGCGGGATGGTGAAAACCCCGGCTTCGCGGAAGAAGTGTTGTCGCACCAATTCGCGTGCATGGTTGCAGTGAACAATCAACGCCGATGCCAGCTGCGTGATCGCGAGACGAGCCAGCCGGTCCAGATCCGGATTCTCGCTGTCATGCGGGTATAAGTTGTGTACGGTCCAGACAATCCGGTAGCCGAGGAAGCGAGCTCGGGCCAAACTGCTGATAAACGCCGTACACAAAGACATTCGCTCTTTCGGCTCCGTGGCGTTGTACAGGATCGAGGGCCAATTCAGATGCAGCACGTCAATTTGCGCTCGATTGTCTTCCAGCCACGACGCGCAAAGATGTTCCGGGTAACCTGGCAGCAGTTCGACACCCACCTGTGACATGGCTCGGGCCATCAGCCCGCCATAAGGATTGGCACGATCCAGCGACAACCCGGCTTTCTCCCAGAAAAAAAGAACTCTCATGAAACAATTTCCTCGAAACGCGCTTGTCCGTGGTGCTCACAGCGACATGAGTCACTTTTTAGTTCGCTCGTCTGGGTGTTTAGATCTGCTGTCAGCGGCAGGGTCACACTCTTTGTGCCGTCCCGGTTTCTGCGGAACGGTAGGCACGAAAGACGACTTTCATAACCTGCAGGCTTTCCGCAGGCGTCATGAAAGCCTTCTCCGTCCCGCGAGAGGCATTGATCGCGTTCTGCACCATGAGTCCGTAGACATCGGGTTCGTTCGCGGGTGAATAGGCTTGAATTTCTTTTGGAGTACCGGAACCAGTGGAATACCATGTCAATGGAGTTTTCGCCGGGAGATCGAAGCTGAGCCAGCCTTGCGAACCCCAAATCCTGATCACATTGTTGTACCCCTTATCGAGGTAGTAGCCGGTGTTCAACGTCCCTACCATTCCTCCTTTGAAATGGAGCGCAACCACGGCGGCGTCCTCCACGGCGATCGGCTGTCCCCCCACGTTGCGGACGAAACCACATACTTCCTGGATGCGGTCTCCAGTGAGGTGCTCAATCAGATCGAGATAATGAATCCCATGAAAAATCAGCTTTCCTCCTCCCGCCTTCTCCTTGGAGGCAAGCCAGGATTGATGATAGGCAGGATCCTTCAATCTCGTTTGATCCGCAATCCATGTCATTGTGGTCCCGTAAAGCTTTCCGATCGTTCCTGCCTCTATTAATTCGCGGGCTTTGACAGCCATGGGATTGAGGCGTGTGGCTAAGGCCACCATTAAGTGAAGTCCCTTGGAGGTAGCCAACTGGCAGACCGGTTCGAAGTCTTCAACTCGAGTGCAGGGAGGCTTCTCCGTTAAGACGTGACATCCGGATTCAAGGGCTGCCTCAATGAGCTTGGGCGCATGGTGTGCTTCAACGCTGACCAAAACCATTTCCGGACGGACGGTGTTCAGCATCTCACGATAATTAGAAAACGTGCGAAGGTTGCGTCCGCGGACACCGAGCAATTCCTGAGCCTTATCAAAATTCTGACCTTTGGTGCCCGCAATTGCCACCTCTTGAATCCCTGAGCAGGTGGCGAGAGACTTGAAGTAGGCGCTCATGTGAGTGCCGGCGGGTTCGGTAATGACACCAACCTTGATGTCGTTGGCCGCCCCAGCAAAAAACCGAGACGAATCGGCCAAAGAAACACCCACGAGGGCTGTTGTGGAACGCTTCAGAAAATCACGCCGTTGAGGCTGGATCATTATGAGTCCGCATCAAACCTTCGAAGAAACTGCAAATGGCTTCCGATACGTCCAGATCACAGTTGGTTCAGAGAAATCTAAGCTGCCGACTCTTCACGCTATGCGATGATTTGAGTTTGTCCGGTTTCTGCGGCCCGATACAAGCCAAAAATGACCTTGAGTACATGAAGACCTTCGGCTTCGGTCAGCCAGGGTTTCTCAATGCCGCGAGCGCAATTGACTGAAGCTTGAACCATCGGAAAGTACTGACGGGGTTCTTTGGCATACGAAAAGGACTGATTGCCTCGCGGGGCATCCGGATGAGTGGAGTACCACTCCAGCGGAGTGCCCGAGACCAGATCGAATCGAAGCCATCCTTGCGCGCCCCACAGCGTAATGTGACTGTGGTAGCCGCGATCCAGGAAATAGCCAGACTCCATCGTCCCCAGCATGCCACTTTCAAACTGGAGCGCCAGAACCGCTGCGTCCTCAACTTCAATGGGTTGTCCTCCGACGTTTCGCGCGAACCCGCAGACTTCCCGCACCCGGTCAGCGGCGATAAACTGCACCAGATCGAGCCAATGGATCCCCAGCCAGATGAGGTGTCCGCCTCCCATTTTTGATTTAAACGAGCGCCATGACTGCTGGTAGGACGGTTGCGTCAACCTGGTTTGATCGGCCACGAGGTACAAATTGGCTCCGTAGAGTTTTCCCAGAAATCCAGACTGGACAAGCTCCTTCGCTTTTTGAACGGGGGGAGTCAGCCGGTTGGCAAGAGCCAGCATCAAATTCCGTTGCTTTGAAACCGCTACGGCGGCGAGCCTCTCAAAATCCTGAAGTCGGACGCAAGCGGGTTTCTCGGACAAGACGTGGCATCCTGCATTCAGAGCTCTGGCGATGGGCTGGGGAGAGTGATGGGCTTCGAGCGATACGAGAGCCAATTGAGGCTTGAGCTTGGCGAGCATCTCGCGATCGTCACGAAAAGTACGAATAGACCCGAATCGCTTAGCCAAAGAACGGGTTGCCTGTTCGAATGTCCCGCCTGTTGAGTCAGCAACAGCGATTTCTTCGATGCCGTCGCAATCTGCGAGCGAGGTGAGGTAGGCATCCAGGTGAGCTCCGGTTGGTTCGATGATGACGCCAACTCGAATGGGTTTGTCGCTCTTGTGGGAGGCTCGCAGTTCGCCACGCTTTGACGACATGGCAGCCACACCACAGCCTATGGCTGCGTGGGCGCCGTGACTCAGAAAATCTCGCCGGCAGAGAGGTTTCATCCCGATCTCCTTTTCTTGGGACTGAGACAACAGAATTCTGGCTCTTCATACAACATGGTAAGTCACCAGGTGCGGTGGAAAGCAATCATTGCTCCGCTCCCACAAACCATGTCACATGGGAATGCTCAACAGCAAAGAGGCAGTCACTAAGCCGTTTTTAGCGTCCTCGGTGACAGATAGCGACGGTTAGGCTACCAAGTCGGTTGATCTGCGTAAAGAACAACCCCTACGCAGGTTGTTTTAAGTCGTTTTCGAGAGCGCCACGTTCTTTGGCTGGAGGCTAAATCTAAAGCTACTGAGGCAGCTTTGAGGCTCCACTTGAGAACAAGGAATTCCCCGGAGTCCTCGACAGCGTCCGACTCAAAGCATAGAATGCCACATCGTCAGAGTTCCCTTTGGGCAGAATATCAAGATTGAGGCAGCGATGTCTGTCGTTGGAAAGATGCTCACGCTGAATTGCTTTTCCCGACTGGCGGGAGCAAGCGCCGTTCTGGTCGGAGGGGTTGTTCTGCTGGCTTGGTATCTGAACATTCCCCAGATCTTGACGCTCCTGTCAGGCTTGGCTTCCATGAAGCCGAACACCGCGCTCTGCTTCATCTTGGCAGGCGTCTCCTTGGCACTCCTTGCGGGAAAGCCAGCAGGAAGGCCGCAGCGAGTTGCCGAAAGTTGTGGTGCGGCACTGGTCTTGTTCATTGCGATTCTGACACTCCTGGAATACGTGCTGGGGTGGAATCTTGGAATTGACGAGGTACTGGTTCGAATGCCATTCGCTGGTCAGGGCCCCGCGGAATATCGGATGGCGCTTGGCACAGCTTTTGGCTTCCTTTTGGCAGGACTGGCGATGCTCCTGCACCGCCTGAGTAGGCCAAACGTTTGCGGGGTGGTGCAGGGCTTGGCGCTGGCGCTGATTGGTCTGTCGCTGGTGGCGCTGATGGGATACGTCTACGGTGTAGAATCCTTGTATCGGGTGTACTCCTATGCGTCGATGGCATTGCACACCGCGCTGACGTTCCTGATTGTGGGCATCGGTATTCTGTGCCTTGCAGAAGATCAGAGCCTGTTGGCCCGGTTTGCCCAGAATACTCCAGGGGCGATGGCAGCAAGGCGGTTGCTTCCAGTCGCTCTTGGGTTTCAGGTGGGCCTCGGTTGGCTGTGTTTGCAGGGGCATCGCTTGGGGTACTACAGCCCTGAGTTTGGAATCGCGTTGCTTGTCGGCACTATGATTTTCGTATCCGTTGGGTTGACCTGGTGGATCGCTACCTCGCTGGACCACGCCTACAGCCTCCGACAGGCAATGGAGGCTGCGCTCCGCGAGAGCGAAGAGAATTTCAGGAGTGTTGCTGAAACGGCCAGCGACGCCATTGTTTCGATCGACGAACAGAGCCGGATCCTGTTTGCAAACCAGGCAGTCGAGCAAATTTTCGGCTATTCGCCTTCAGAGCTTCTGGGTCAACGAATCACTCTTTTGATGCCCGAGTACTTGAGAAAAATTCACGAATCTTCCATAGAACGCTATGTCAAAACGGGCAAGAGGCACATGAGCTGGCACGCGATTGAACTTCCGGGTCTGCACAGGTCGGGGTTTGAGATTCCTTTGGAATTGTCATTCGGAGAGCAAGTCAAGGAAGGCGGGCATATCTTTACTGGCATTATTCGTGACGTTACGCAACGCAAGCGGGCGCAGGAAAGCTTGCGGGAAAGCGAACAGCGCTATCGGGAGCTATTTGAGAACGCGAACGATGTTTTATACACGCTGGACCCGGAAGGACGGTTGACATCACTCAACAGAGCCGGTGAGCAGATGCTTGGTGTCCGCCGTGAAGACGCGCTCGGCCAGGCTGTCGAACGCTTTGTCGCGCCTGAATACCTGGAGCGAATGCGCGAGATGATGAATCATAAGCTTCACGGCGGGCAAACCCGAACCACCTATGAGTTGGAGGTTCTTTCATCGGATGGCCGCCGTGTTCCCATCGAAGTCAACACGACGCTCATTCTCAGGGATGGCTCGGTAGCCGGCATCGAAGGTGTGGCCCGAGACGTAAGCGACCGCAAACGCCTTGAAGACCAGCTGCGGCAGGCCCAGAAAATGGAAGCAGTCGGCCAGCTCGCGGGTGGCGTCGCTCACGATTTCAACAATCTTCTGACCGCCATTCTGGGCAATGCCGACCTGCTGATGGAAAGCCTCGCCACGGAGAGCTCGGAACGTGAGGAAGCGCAAGAGATCGTGAAAGCGGCGAACAGGGCTGCCGACCTGACACGGCAGTTGCTTGCCTTTAGCCGGCGGCAAATGCTTCAGCCGCAGGTTCTGAATTTGACCGAAACCGTCGCTGACAGTGCGAGACTTCTGGGGCGGTTGATTGGCGAACACATTCAACTTAGTTTGGACTTGGATCCGGAGCTGGGCCGGGTGAAAGTAGACCCAAGCCAGATTCAGCTGGTAATGATGAACCTGGTCGTCAATGCGCGAGATGCCATGCCGGAAGGAGGCAGCATTACGATGCAGACGGCGAATGTCACGTTGGATGACGAGTACGTTCGCGGGCACCCATCCGTGTCCCCCGGGCCCTACGTTATGCTGGCTGTCAGCGACACTGGAGAGGGAATGGATGTTGCTACCCAGGCTCGGGTCTTCGAGCCATTCTTTACCACCAAGGAGCAAGGGCGCGGGACCGGGCTGGGGCTTTCCATGGTTTACGGGATTGTGAAGCAGAGCGGGGGTAGCATCTGGGTCTACAGCGCGCCGGGATTGGGCACTACTTTCAAGATCTACTTGCCACGTGTGGATGAGCCCACAGCAGTCCGTATGATGCCGCCGGCTGCGGAACCAGAGACCAAGACGGCTACCGAGACCATTCTTCTCGTGGAAGACGAGGAATCGGTACGCCAGTTGGTCTTCAAGGCCTTGCGGCTGAGGGGCTATCGGGTGTTGTTGGCAGCGGATGCAGATCAAGCGCTAAGGCTGGTGAACGAGCACCGCGGCACAATTCATATGATACTGACGGACGTCGTGATGCCCCACATGAGCGGTACGGAACTTGTAAGCAGACTGTGCGCGCTAAGGTCTTCTCTCAAGGTGGTCTTCATGTCGGGATATAGCGACGGCGTGATCGATCACCACGGATTTCTCGATGGAGGACGAGCGTTCATTCAGAAGCCGTTCACTCCCGAGTTGCTCGCACGCAAGGTGCGTGAAGTTCTCGACCAGTAAACCCTTGCCGCGTTTCTATTCGAGAGAGACTGTCGCGCCATCCGACAAGGGCTGCATACCGAATTCTTATCCGCCGCTCTCAGAAGCTCAAAAGACATTGATTATTTCAGTCGTTCTCTCCACACTCCTTGCCCATGATCAAGATATTTTGATGGACCAGCCCCGTTATCCTAGATTCGGGCGATGGTAGCGACCGCCGCAATGCGTTATCCTAACGACAAAGGAGATGGTATGAATGTTTGAAGCAGCGCAGTGGTAGGCTCCAGAGTGAGAACTCTGGGGTAGACAGGTCACAGGCTGTTCATGTTTCTGAGGCGGAA
>Ga0187893_10006305_pt1 | contig 20411 bp, 19 predicted proteins | sample MA1701074metaG_FD_139574 | JGI IMG/M metagenome (GOLD analysis project Ga0187893, IMG submission 139574) | White microbial mat communities from a basaltic lava cave in the Kipuka Kanohina Cave System on the Island of Hawaii, USA - MA170107-4 metaG ...
CTGGGCAAGGGCGAAGATCCGGAGGCTGAAGTGCCGGCGAGCGGCAGCCTTCACGGCGAGGGCGGGGCCCAGGTGAAAGGGCGTTAGCGGCACGAGAGTACCCGGCCTTTCATTGCGAGCGGCCTTTTGCGAATCGGGTGCACAGTTCAGGCACCCGCGGTACCGCTCATTCGGCCTTACGCGCCGGGGTCCGAAGTAGAAGGGCCGCCGCGAAGAGCAACCCGGCCCCGATGAGATCGAAGACCATCCAGTCCTCGCGCCGCATGTGGATTGGGAGGATCGGGTTGAAGAGCACGGCGACGGCGCCCAGCATCCATGTCAACACGTGCCGCCCGTCCGCATAGGCGGCCCAAGCTCCGTAGGCGCTGGCGGCGGTGACCACCCAACGCATGAATACGTAGTACCCATACGGCCACCTGAGGACCGCGAGTAGCAGAAGCGCCGCGCCGAGCACGAGCCCCGGACTCGGCGAGAGGCGGTCGTGTCGGCCGTCCAATAGCGTCACCTCCCAGAAATCGGTCTAGCCAGCCTAGGCATTCTCAGGGGCCCCACAGCCCACGCTTGGCTGCTCTGGCCTCGCGCTGGCAGGCGAGGAAGATGTCCGCGTACCGCACACTTGGCGGGATCGTCAGCACTTGCGCGTACCCCTCCCTGATGATGAGCATGTTGAACAGCGTCTTGTCCTGCAGCCACACGTAGGCCAGCAGTCTGCCGTACCGGTCTCGAGTCTGCACGTCGGGCTCCAACTCCACCTCTTTGCGGTCCAGGTGTCGCTTCGTGAACTCCGAGGCGAGCCGTCCGAGGACCTGAATCTCCGCCTTGGGGCGCCCGGTCTGGCGGGCGTCCCGTTCGAGCTTCTCGCTTTCGTGAACCTCTGGGGTATCGATCCCGATCAAGCGAACCCGTTCAGAAGGGCCATTCCTGAGGCGGACCTGGATCGTGTCGCCATCAACCACCCGTGTGACGGTTCCCCAGAAGACGTTTGAAGGCTTCGGTGGATTCGCGCAATGGGCCTGGGGTCCAGCGAAAGCTCCATGAACGAGCCCGAGGGTGAGTAGGACCGCGAGAATCTGGGTGCGCATCTCAAGAGGCGTTCGGGAAAGTCTTTCGCCAGCCGCTCAGCAGCGAACCTGCTGGCTTTGGCTCGTCACCGACCTCCTAGAGGCGATGCTACAAGTGCCGATGCCCGGCAGAAAGGGGGTCGACGGCCCTGGTCGCCCAGTGCGACGTACGACAGGTGATTCAGAGCCTCAAGGACGTCAGAACACTGCTAAACGATGCAACCGGGAAGGTGATTGGCGGCGAGAGCCGCCTCAGCGATCGCGTCGGGAGCGAGCGCGCGGCCGAGCCGCGCCCATGGGAACGGCCTCGCCGGGACCCCCGGGGAGCGCATGGGGGTGGATCGCCTGCGTGAGGTATTGGTGCGCCTCTGCCCCCGGCCCACCGCGCTTGAGAACGAGCGCGAGATCACGCGAGACCTCCGCCCAGGCATCCTTCATGCCTAGGACCTTCAACTGCTGCGCGGCGGTCCGCAGGTGACGGACGGCAGTTCTGCGATCTCTGCGCGCAGCCGCGACACGTCCCAAGACGGCAAGCGCAAGGGCGCGGTGCTTCCGATCTTTGGCCTTTGCGGCGTCGACCATGGCCTGGCGGGCGGCCTGTTCGGCTTCGTCGAGCTCACCGCGGTGCAGATGGATCGTGGCGAGATCCTCGTAGGCATCGCTCCGCCGCCGGAGATTCCCCAGACGGTCGATGATCCGGATGGAGTGGCGGACTGCGGTCAGTGCCTGATCCAGCTCCCCCTGCTCCGCGTAGACCGCCCCGAGGTTCGTCAAGACTTCGCTCAGGTTGGTGAGATCCTCGATGTGCTCGAAGACCCGACGCGCCTCTTGCAGCAGCTGTGCGGCCTTCGGCAGGTCCCCCTCCAGCCGGGCCGTGTAGCCCAAGCCCCAGAGCGCCTGCCCTTCGAGGGCATGGAGGTGCAGGCGCGCCGCGAGGATCCGGGCTCGCTGGTAGGACCGCCGCGCATACCTGTGGCGTCCGACGCGATTTGCGGCGGTTCCCAGCCAGATTAAAGCCTTGATTCCTGGCTCGCTGCGCAGCGCGCTGCTCCTGCGACACTGGACAACGGCGTGGCTGAGCAAGGAAAACGAAAGTGCGTACTCTTGCCGCAGGAGGGCGACATCTCCAAGGAGGGCGAGCGCGTGGGCCTGCCCCGGTCCAAATCCAGCCTTCTCCGCGTGCGCGTGGGCCTCGCGGCCGAGGGCCTCCGCTTCGGTCAGGCGATTCGCTAGGGTGGCTGCAACCCCGCGCACAATCGCCACTTGCACTCTTGCGGCGAGCGGCAGGTCGGGTATGACGTCGTGCACAAATCGACAGACCCGATCTGCCCACTGGGGGCGAGTCCACACAGCGGCGTCTGCGAGAGCTACTAGGCTGAGCGCCGCGTCTATTCGTAGGTCGTCCGGTTCCATGAGCAGCGCCGGCACGGATGTCCCCGCACGCCGGGCCAGGAGAAGCAAGGTTTCCACCGACGGGTACGAGCGTGCCGTCTCGAGCAAACTGACGAAGCTCTTGGACAGATCCGACGCGGCCAGCGCCGCCTGTGTTAGGCCCATGCGGCCGCGGGCGCGCTCCAGCCGGTGGCCGAAGGAGACGATCCACTGGTTCCGCTGGGTGTCAAGAGTCTTCTGTTGCTTAACCATTGAAATTGTCGTTCGACATTCTGCCCGGTGCATCCTGTAGACTTGGCGGGTCCCCCGGATACCTCAGTCTCCCTGTGAAGTTCTGTCGAACCGTCTAGCCCCCGTTCTCTCCAGGCCCTCCCCCGGCGAACTGCACTGGTGGGGCGCTCGAGATCGCCGCAGTACTGCCGAGCAATGCCAGCGTGATCAGAAAAGCCACAATCAACCTGCGAAACTGCGTCATCCCAACCCCTCCCGATTCAATTGAAGTGGGAGACCCGCCAATCGGCGGTTTCCGCGGCCGGCGCGGCGACTCCTCTAAGTTTAGTGAATGTAGTTTTTATGTATGAAGTTAGTGGAGTATTTCTCTGAGGAAGGTGATGGCGAGAGAGGCACCCTGATTGCGCGTGGAAATCCACTTTTATCGAACTACCGCCTATGTTGACAAGGGAGGTGCTATAGTGTATCAAGTCACTAGGACAATCTGCCGACCAAGGGCCTGGAGGAGCGCTGACGCCTTGCTTCGCAAACCATTCGATCCCCACATCCCCATCTATGTCCAGATCCTGGCGGCATTCCAGCGGGCGCTCGCCCGCGGCGACCTCACGCCCGGCGAGCGGGCGCCCGCCGTCAGGGACCTAGCCATGACGCTGGTGGTCAACCCGAATACCATCCTGCGGGTCTATCAGCAACTCGAGGCCGAGGGGTTCCTGCTCACCCGCCGGGGCCTCGGCACATTTGTGACTGCCGACGCAGAAGTGCTGAGCCGCCTGCGCACGCGACTGGCAGATGCGGCGGCCACGACCTACCTGGAGGAAATGGAGGCGCTTGGATTCTCGAGGGAGGTCGCTGTGGAACGGCTCGCCCATGTCCCGCGACCCGTGCCGAGAGAGGGGGACGAGTAGATGGTGGCGGTCGAAACACGAGAGCTCTCGAAACGGTTCGCGAGCCGGTGGGCGCTGCGAGGGATCTCGTTGTCAATCGATCGGGGCGACATCGTCGGCGTGCTCGGACCGAACGGCAGCGGCAAGTCCACGTTGCTCAAGCTGCTCGCCGGGGTCCAGCGCCCAACATCGGGTCTCATCTCCGTGCTAGGGCAAACCCCAGGTCAGGACACGAAGCGCCGCAGCGCCTACCTACCCGAGGTGGATCATTACTATCCGGGCATGACCGGCCGCCGGGCGATTCGGTTCCTGGGGGCGTTCTTCCCGGGTTTCGACTCGCACCTGGCGTTGAGATTGTTGGAGCTCATGGCGGTCTCTCCGGATGAGGCGTTCGGATCGCTCTCCCGCGGCCATCGGGCACGCTTCAAGCTCGCCCTCGCGCTCGCCCGGCAGGCGGAGCTGGTGCTGCTCGACGAGCCCCTGGGAGGCATCGACGTGCTTTCGCGAGAGCGGATCCTGCACGCCATCCTGCACGAATACCGGGTGGGCGAGCAGACCATCATTCTTGCGACCCACGAGCTACACCTGGTTGAGGGCCTGTTCGACCGAGTCGTCATCCTCAAGGAGGGCCGCATTGTCCTGGCCGCCCCGGCGGACCAGTTGCGCAGCCAGTGGAGCCACTCGATTGAGGGGATCGTCAGAGAGGTGTGTGCATGAATCCCAAGCCCGAGCACGAGCCGAGATTGAGCAGCGCCTTCGTGGAGTTGCTCCTGCTTGAGGGGCGGAGGTTCAGCACACCGCTTCTCATCGCGGCGGCCTTCAGCGTGCTCGTCGTCGCCCAGGCCGTCCGTGTGGGAACGCCTGCCACCGACGTCGGTGCCGTGTTGCTGTTCCTCTTGCTGGCGCTTCCGCCCCTCTCACTGCCTCTTCTGGCGATCTACTGGGGATTCTCGACGCTCGGAGACGAGTGGCGGGGGCACACGCACCAACTGCTACTGTCCCTGCCCGTGCGCGGACGGACGATCCTTGGGGCGAAGCTCGTGGCCGCCGGGTTGGGGCTCAGCGCGCTCTCGCTGGTCGGTGGGGGTCTTTCGTGGTGGCGCCTGGTTCACGGACGAGTGCTCGAACGGCTCGACCTCGGCCGAGAGCGGTTCACGATCGAGGCGGCGACCTCCGTAAGCCAAGCGGGACTGGTGCTGGTCTGGTTCGTGGCGACCCTGCTGATGCTGTTCACGGCCGCGCTGCTCGCGTATGCGATTGGCAGGACGGCACGCCGGCTTCAGGGCTGGGCCGCGGGGGCGAGCTTCATTGGCTTGCTGGGCGTCTGGGCTCTGGTGCCGCTTGAACCGGTGACGCGATGGCTTCCCTCGATCGGCTGCCAGATCGGCGGGCCGCCAGGCCCGTGTCTGTTCAGCCCGGCCGAGGTGATGTTCGACGCGCTCTTGGTCGGGCTCATGTGGTGGGTCGCCGCGAGGCTGTGGGATCGAGGGGTTGTCGAGGCTTAACGAGGGATCGCACCGGACCGGCACGCGCCGGACCAGATTGACGGCGTGCGCTTCCGCCGCGATCCGCCGCCCGAGGTCGCGCCCGGCGTGATGGATGCCCGGGCCCGTCGCGCCCTGTCGCTGATGCAGGCTGCGGCGCCTTCGTCGATCGCACCGACGCCGCGCGGAGAGCGCTCCCCTCGGGGACCGGGCCGGAACTTTCTCGAGTCGAGGGTGCCTGATGAGCTCGAGCGCACGGCTTCGCCAGACTGCTTACATCGTCAAGTCCCCTAGCGCGCAGGTGCCACTCATCGGCGAGGTCTGTGTTCGATATGTGGTGAGCCTCCCGTGGATGGGCGGGAACTGAACCGGTCGCTCACTGCGGCGTTTCATTCCTGGCTTGGGGGACAGGAAGCCCACATCCTCTATGATTCGCTGAAAGGCACCTCCGAGGTGCTCACGCGGTTCTCCTCGCTGGAGGAGGCCGTCAGGTTTCTCCACGATCGCACCAGCGGCGACTACCCGGCCAAGGACGCGATCCTGCGGGGGTTCGTGGAGACTTACCAGCGGACGAACCCGCACCGCCCGGGCCTGCTCCTGTTGGGAGCGCTTGGGCCGGGGCTCAGTCATCTGTTCCACCAGCATGCTGGACGCTGGCCCAATCTGGAGGACGCCGAGTTGTGGGCCCAGATCACCGCGTCGTTTCTTGAAGTGGCGGCCTCGTACAACCTCGTCCGGCGGCCGCACCGGGTGGCCAAGAACCTACTCTTGGATACCTTGCGCCGCACGCTTCGGTGGCTGCATGCCCACCACGGCCAGGCGAAAGCGTTGGGCGGTCGGAGGGTAAGCGTCGACGTCACGATCGAAATGATCGAGGCCATGCCGTACCTTCAGGCCCTGGTTCGCCGGGGCGTGCTCGACGATGAAGATGCGGCTATCCTGCTGGCGACGCGGATCGTGGGCGAGCGGTTGCCGACCGTGGCCCGGCAACGCGGCGCGAGCTACGAGGCGCTGCGCAAGCGCCGACAGCGGGCGGAGCGAGCGATCTGGGACTATCTGCAAGTCGGGGTCTCTCGCGTCGCGCGGCGCGACGGGCTGGATCCGCGTTCAGTGTCGCCGGCGGAAGCCTTGGAGGAGATGTTACGCGATGTCACGCAGAAGTGACGACTGACTGATCGCAATGGGAGTCGGCTAGGCCGGACTGTGTGTTTGCCTCTTGACGGGAGGAGGCCTCATAAGTGTTAGATCCTATGAAGGTGTGACGAGAGGAAAAGCGAGTCGCTGCTGGTAGGCTCCTTTGACCTTGGTCGGACAAACCAGGAGAGAGGAGCAGAACAATGGCCAGAGCGACCCGCCATGACAAGTATACCAAGGAGACGTCGGAGGTTTTGTACGTGGCGTTCGAGTTGGGCGTTGACGAGTGGAAGCTGGGGTTCACCAAGGATCTGGGAACCACGCCGCGGGTGCGCGTGATGCCGGCGCGGGAGCTGGGGCGGCTGGTGCGGGAGATCGGGGAGGCGAAGAAATGGTTCGGGGTGAGGGCGACCGCACGGGTGCGGAGTTGCTACGAAGCGGGGCGCGACGGGTTTTGGCTCCACCGGTACCTGACCGCGGAAGGGATCGACAACCGGGTGGTAGACTCGTCGAGCATCGAGGTGAACCGACGGCTGCGGCGCGCGAAGTCCGATCGGCTGGACGCGCGCAAGTTGCTGGGCATGCTGATACGGTATCACGCCGGGGAGCACAAGGTGTGGAGTGTGGTGCGGGTCCCCACTGCAGGGGCCCGGCGGTCGTAATCACCCTCTGGATGCCGCTCGGTCTCGGCCGGCGCGCCGTGCGGAGCAACGGCAGGTCCCACAAGCGATGCAGCCGTCGCACCACCTTGGCGTTCACCGGCTGGCCCCAGGTCCGCTGCAACTCCACCGCGACCCGACGGTACCCATACTCCGGATGGGTGCGGGCGATCTGCTCCAGCGGCTCGCGCAGGTGCCCGTACTTGTCCGCATAGGCCCGACGCCGTTGATGCCGGTACCAGGTCGCCCGAGGCAAGCCGATGGTCCGCAAGGCGGCGGTCAGGCGAACCGCTCTCACCACCCGAGCCACCCGCGTCAGTTGCTCCGCACGACTCATGGCACCGGCCGCAAGAAGTTTTTTAGGGGTGCGAGCTCGACCTCTTTCTTGCCCAGGAGTTGCTCCAGCTCGGCAATCCGCCGCTCCGCGTGGTCTTTCCTGCCGCCGGCATCGAAGAGCTCCGCGCCGCGCTCGAGGAACTGCTTCTTCCACAGCCCCACCGCCACCGGGTGCACGTCATAGGCCTTGGCGATCTGGCCGATGGTCTTCTCACCCCTGAGGGTTTCCAGCACCACCTGGAACTTCAGCCTCGGAGAAATCTGCCGTCTCGTCCTTCCCATGGCTGCGGCCTCCCATGTGTTCGGCCTCAACCATGACCGTACCACGTCCCTACACGAGGGGGTTGCCCCTCAAATCCTGTCTCGCTTTTGGGGCGCATGACCTGGCGTTCGTGGGGCCTACCACAACACGCATCCTCAAGACGTGGCTGGCGCGGCACCCTGGTCCCCTCGCCCGAGGCATTCCTGTTCTGCGACCGCCAGGGTCGCCCGCTGAAGTCGCGCCACCTCGTTCAGATCCACCACCGGCTCAGCCGCAAGGCCGGCCTGCCCGATCATCGCCAGCTGCATCCGAACGCGCTCCGTCACTTTGCGTCGACTTCCTGGCTGCGCGGCGGCGCCGGGCTCGATGAAGTGCGACGGCTGCTCGGGCACGAGAGCCTGAGCACCACGCTGCGCTACAGCAGCCTCGTAGGGGCCGACTTGCAGCGCGCCCATAGGAAGGCCGGGGCAATCGAACGCCTGAGGCTCGACTGGACTCCAACAGGGAGTCCAGTGGGCACATTGAAGAATAGTTGATTACTGGTGATCGACGGAGTGGATGCGCTCCCATGAGGCCCAAACCGAAGAAAGATCGGCAACCTGCGATCCTCCCACCGAGGGTGGAGAAAACATCCGTGCTGAAGCCGAGGGGTGCAAGTGGCTCGCGGGAGAAAAAGGGAAGACACAGCAGCCAACTTCGGGATCGAGGACAAGCTGTGGCGGGCGGCCGACGCGCTGCGCAACAGGTATGGACGCCGCCCGAGGGCAAGAAGGGTGACCAGTTCCACACGCCGTTCCGCGTGATGCGGGTGCTGGTCGAAATGCTTGCGACGTATAAGGGCCGCGCGTACGGTCCCCGCTGCGGCTCAGGTGAAAAGGGCTATGCCGCGTATCTTCGATAACATCGAATTGGATCTGCTCCCAACGCTGCGAGCGACACTCGAAGTTGCCGATTGCTCCGACTTCTGTGTTGGCTACTTCAACTTGCGCGGATGGAAGGCCATCGACGATCTCGTCGAGCGCTGGCCGGGCGGTTCCGGTAAGCAGTGCCGGCTTCTGGTTGGAATGCAGCGCCTGCCGCAGGAGGAACTCCGCGCGGCCTTGAGTCTGGCTCCGCAGGAGCACGACCAGCTCGACAACCAAACCGCCCTGCGCCTGAAAAAGAAGCTCGCCGAGGAGTTCCGCAACCAATTGACATTCGGTGTCCCGACGAACGCTGACGAGGTCGGGCTGCGTCGGCTGGCCGGACAGCTCAAGGCGCGCAAACTTGCCGTCAGACTGTTCCTTCGCCACCATCTTCACGCCAAGCTCTACCTGTTGTTCCGCGCCGATCCAATCAACCCGATCGTCGGCTACCTCGGCAGTAGCAACCTTACGCTGTCCGGCCTCTCCCACCAAGGAGAGCTGAATGTCGACGTGCTCGACGAGGACGCAGCCAACAAGCTGGCAGGATGGTTCGAGAATCGTTGGAACGACCGTTGGTGCGTTGACATCACGGAGGAGCTGATCCAAGTTATCAACGAGAGCTGGGCGCGCGAGGAGGCGCTTTCGCCGTACCAAATCTATGTCAAGATAGCGTATCACCTGGCGCAGGAGGCTCGCGCCGGACTCTCCGAGTTCCGCATCCCTGCCGAGTTCGGTCAGCGCTTGTTCGACTATCAAGTCGCTTCTGTCAAGATCGCCGCCCACCACTTGAACAAGCGCGGCGGTGTGTTGATCGGCGACGTAGCAGGCCTGGGGAAGACGCTGATGGCCACGGCCCTGGCGAAGATCTTCCAGGACGACTATTTCACGGAGACGCTGATCATCTGTCCGAGGAATCTCGTGAAGATGTGGGAGGAGTACGTCGCCGAGTACCGCCTGCTTGCCAAAGTGCTTTCCGTGACGCGGTCCGAACGCGAACTGCCGGAGTTGCGGCGCTATCGCGTTGTGGTCATCGACGAGAGCCACAATCTCCGCAATCGCGAGGGCAAGCGCTACCGGGCCATTCAGGAGTACATCCAGGAGAACGAGAGCAAGTGCATCCTCCTCTCTGCAACGCCCTACAACAAGACATATCTAGACCTGTCGAGCCAGCTCCGCCTGTTCGTCCCTGAGGACAAAGACCTGGGCCTGCGCCCCGAACGGCTGATCCGGAAGCTGGGCGAAACCGAATTCATCCGCCGCCACCAGTCTCCGGTCCGCTCGCTTGGTGCCTTCGAGAAGAGTGAGCACGCGGACGACTGGCGGGAGCTGATGCGCCTGTACATGGTACGCCGGACGCGAAGCTTCATTCAGGACAACTATGCGGCCACCGATCCGGCTACGGGCCGGAAGTTCCTGACCTTCGAAGACGGGACGCGTTCCTACTTTCCCGAGCGCATCCCAAAAACGGTGAAGTTCCGGATCGACGAGCAAGACCGCGCCGACCAGTACGCACGGCTGTACGCGCCCGACGTGGTCGCCGCCATCAATGCGCTCAACCTGCCGCGCTACGGGCTGGGCAACTACGTGGCCGCCACCCCGCACAGGCCGCCCACGCCCGCGGAGGCCAAGCAGCTGCAAGACCTGTCCCGCGCCGGCAAACGCCTGATGGGCTTCTGCCGGACGAACCTCTTCAAGCGACTCGAGAGCAACGGTGCGGCATTCCTGCAGTCCATCGAACGCCACATTCTTCGCAACTACATCTTCCTGCACGCCATCGAGAACGGCTTGCTGTTGCCACTTGGCACGCAGGATTCCGGTCTTCTCGACACGGGCAACTACGACGGAGACGTTGACGACGAGGCCGCAGGTGCCGAGCTGTTCGAGGACGACAACGGCGATAGCCAGCCGACCCCGAGCACCTTCTACCTGCGCAGCGCCAACGATTTCAGGAAGCGAGCTGAGGAGGCATACGAGGCGTACGCCGCCCAGTTTAGGGGCCGTTTCAAGTGGTTGCGCCCCGATCTGTTCGTCAAGTCGCTCGTCACTGATCTCGCCGCCGACGCCGCTACCTTGCTCAGCGTGCTGACACGCTGCGGGGACTGGGATCCGCAGAAGGATGCCAAGCTCGATGCGCTCTACAAGCTGCTGACGAAATCCCATCCAAACGAGAAAGTCATCGTCTTCACGCAATTCGCCGACACCGTCAGGTATCTGGAGGCACAGCTCCGCGCCTGCGGCGTACAGCGGCTGGCGGGCGTCACGGGGGAAGCGGAAGACCCCACGAGTTACGCTTGGCGCTTCAGCCCAGTCAGCAACAACAAGCGGGACAGGGCCACGGCCGACCAGGAGCTTCGCATCATGGTCGCGACAGACGTGCTGAGCGAAGGGCAGAACCTCCAGGACGGCGCAATCGTCGTCAACTTCGATCTGCCCTGGGCCATCATCCGGCTCATCCAACGGGCCGGGCGTGTGGACCGCATCGGGCAGAAGTCCGAGAAGATCCTCTGCTATTCGTTCCTGCCGGCCGACGGCGTCGAGAACCTGATCCGTCTGCGCGCCCGGGTGCGACAGCGGCTACAACAAAACGCCGAGGTAGTCGGCACGGACGAGGCCTTCTTCGAGGATGAACGAGAGCGGCAGAAGCTGCTCGATCTCTACCACGAGAAGGCGGGCATCCTCGACGGCGATGCCGAGACTGAGGTGGACCTCGCCTCCTACGCGTACCAGATCTGGAAGAATGCCATCGACGGCTTCCCGGAGCTGCAGAAGACGATCCAGGATCTGCCGCCCGTCGTCTTCGCCACTCGGGCTCACGAGGCTACCGAAAAGAAGCCGCACGGGGTGCTCGTCTATCTCCGGACCGCCGAAGGGAACGACGCGCTTGCCTGGGTGGACAAGGACGGCAACAATGTCACCGAGTCCCAGTTCGAGATCTTGCAAGCCGCCGAGTGCACACCCGACACGCCCGCATTGCCACGCCAGGCCAAGCACCACGATCTCGTCCGCAAGGGCGTCGACTTCGTCGTCGCGGAAGAGAAGTCGGTGGGCGGGCAATTAGGCCGCCCAGCGGGCGCGCGGTTCCGGACCTACGAGCGCCTGAAGCGCTACGCCGAGCAAGTCAAGGACACGCTGTTCGATTCCCCCCAGCTCGCCAGAGCGATCGAGGACATCTACCGCTTCCCGCTGCGGCAGTCCGCGACGGATACGCTAAATCGCCAGCTTCGCGCCGGGATCTCGGACGAGAAATTGGCCGAACTCGTAATGGCGCTGCGCGATGATGACCGGCTGTGCCTCGTTCACGATGACGAGCAGACAGACGAACCGCAGATCATTTGCTCGTTGGGGCTGGTCCCAGCCGAGGCTCCAGGAACCTGAAGCCCTGCGATGCCACTGAACACGACTCGCGCACGGCAACTGCTCGCCAAAGGCGACCTGCACGCGCTCTTCATCGAAGAACTGGGGTGGGACCGTTACAGCACCGTGTTGGAGGTGACCGTCGGCGGCTCGCGGCTGACGCTCCAGGCGCTGGCGCAGAAGCGTGGCATGGTGGCGTACGAGTGCCCGGCGCCTGCTGGCCGTCACCTGCCCGACTACCTCCAGCGCCGGAAGATCGAACACCAGGTCGCCAAGTCATCGCACGAACATCTGATCGTGTTCGCCGATGCCGCGAACGAGACTCAGATCTGGCAATGGGTGAAGCGCGAGCCCGGAAAGCCTGCCGCCTGCCGCGAGCACACGTTTCATCGCTCCCAACCTGGCGACGCACTGCTCCAGAAGCTCGAAGCCATCGCATTTACACTGGAGGAAGAGGAACGGCTCTCGCTGACCGATGTCACGCGCCGTGCGCGCGCTGGGTTCGACGTCGACCGGGTCACCAAGCGTTTTTACGATCGCTTCCAGAAAGAGCACGCGGCGTTTCTCAAGTTCATCAGCGGCATCACCGAGAGCGCCGACCGCGAGTGGTACGCCTCAGTCATGCTCAACCGCTTGATGTTCGTCTACTTCATTCAGCGCAAAGGCTTCCTCGACGGCGACCGCGACTACCTCCGCAACCGGCTCAGCCGGATGCGCGCCGAGCATGGTAAGGATAAGTTCTACTCCTTCTACCGCTATTTCCTTTTACGTCTCTTTCACGAAGGCCTTGGTAGAAGGAGGCGGCCCCCTGATCTTGAAAAGCTTGTCGGCCGCATCCCGTACCTCAATGGCGGCCTCTTCGACGTCCACGAACTGGAGAAGTCGGACCGCTACGGCAAGAGCATCCAGATTCCCGACAAGGCTTTCGAGCGTATCTTCGACTACTTCGATCAGTATCAGTGGTATCTGGACGAGCGACCACTCCGCGCCGACAACGAGATCAACCCGGATGTGCTGGGCTACATCTTCGAGAATTACATCAACCAGAAGCAGATGGGGGCATACTACACAAAGGAGGACATCACTGAATACATCAGCAAGAGCACGGTGCTTCCGTTTCTCTTCGATGCCGTCCGGGTCAAGTTCAACGTCGCGTTTGAGAACCCCAAGGGCCCCACTGTGTGGGATCTGCTCAAGGCTGACCCGGACCGCTACATCTACCCGGCCGTGCGACACGGTGTAGGCGAGCAGCTACCGCCCGAAATCGTCGCTGGGCTCAACCCGCCCACCTTGCATCAGCCTATCGGTGACGGCCCCGTGCGGACCCTGGAACTGCGCAGGGCCTGGAACAAGCCGGCCACGCCCGAGCACGCCCTGCCCACGGAGACCTGGCGCGAAGTCGTCGAGCGCCGCACGCGCTACGAGGAGATCAGGGCCAAGCTTGCCGCTGGCGACGTGCGCGACATCAACGACCTAATCGCCCTCAACCTTGATATCCGCCAGTTCGCGCAGGACGCGATCGAGAACTGGGAAGGGCCCGAGCTGCTCCGTGCCTTCTGGCATGCGATCGATAAGGTCACCATTCTCGATCCGACCTGCGGCTCTGGGGCCTTCCTCTTCGCTGCGCTCAACATCCTAGAGCCGCTCTACGAAGCGTGTCTCGATCGCATGGGGGCCTTTGTCGAAGACCTTGCCCGGTCTGGCGAGAATCACCGTCCTGAGAAGTACACTGATTTCCGCGAAGTGCTTGGGCAAGTTGCTGTGCATCCGAACCGCCGCTACTTCATCTTCAAGAGGATCATCCTCAACAATCTCTTCGGCGTCGACATCATGGAAGAGGCGGTGGAGATCTGTAAGCTCCGCCTCTTCCTCAAGCTCGCTGCGCAAGTGGAGGCGGATACGGCCAAGGCCAACCTCGGCATCGAGCCGCTCCCCGATATCGACTTCAACATCCGGGCCGGCAACACGCTTGTCGGCTACGCCACATATGACGAGGTGAGGCAGACTCTCACTAGCAAGCTCGATTTCGACAACGCCGCCACCAAGATCGCCGTGAAGGCCGCCGACCTGCAACAGGCCTTTGACGCCTTCCGCGGGCGCCAGGTAGAAGGTGATGGCTCCGTCCCAGCCGAGGACAAGCAGGAGTTGCGCAGGCGCCTGAAGGCACTGGACGACGAGCTCAACCGCTACCTCGCGGCCGAGTATGGCGTGGAGCCGTCCAAGAAGAGTGACTACGCTAGGTGGCTAAAGTCATACCAGCCGTTCCACTGGTTCGTTGAGTTCTACGGAATCCTCTCTCGAGGCGGGTTCGACATCGTGATCGGAAATCCGCCCTACGTGGAAGTGTCTGACGTGAAGGGGCAATACTACGTTCGGGGGCTTGGTTTACTCAGTACAGGGAATCTCTATGCGCTGTGCTTAGAGCGGTTTTCTAATCTCCTGCCCCCTGGCAGCAGGATGGGTGTAATTGTTCCTATCAGCGCAATATCGACCCCCCGGATGCTGCCACTTATGCGGTTGCTTAGCCAACGCCTTGTCCTTTTTGTAGCCAACTATGCCGTTCGGCCCGGGAAACTTTTCGTTGGCGTCGACATGAACCTCACGATTCTAGTAGGGAAGAAGAAACACCACACCGAAGAGCCGCTTCTTTTCTCAACGCGCTACCTGCGATGGAACGAGCAGTCCAGGTCGTATTTGTTCAACACATTGAGTTACGTTCCGGGCTATCTGGTGCAAGATCTTGCTTCAATTCCGAAGTTGGGTTCGCACACCGAAACCCAACTTCTCCCGAAGATTGCGGAGCACCAAACTTTGCGGTCTATCGAAACCGAACACGGCGGGGACGTCGTCTATTACCACAGCGGCGGGCGCTACTTTCGCAAGTGCGTCCGTCATCAGCTTTCGAGCGAATACAAGGAGCTGCGGGTCGCCGATGCATACGGAGATCTCGTGATTTGCCTGATGTCATCCTCATTCTATTATTGGCTTTGGATACTACTTTCGGATTGCTACCATGTCACGCGCCGAGACGTGGAGCTAATTCCCATCCCCTCGTCCCTCATGCGGGATCCACGTTTTGGAAAACTGGCCGATCGTCTTCTGGATGACCTAGAGCGTCATGCCACTAGGCGCATTCGGAAGCGAGCCGATGGGAACCAGCGAGAGGAAGTGAATTATCACGTGGGTAGATCGATGTCGATTATTGACGAGATCGATCGCGTCCTGGCGGAGCATTACAAGTTGAGCGAGTCAGAGTTGGACTTCATCATGTCTTACGATATGAAGTACAGATCGTCCGGGGATAACAACGGAGAATGATTTGGGTCGGGTGAATTCACAGGCCCTTGGAGGATTACGGCGGTGAGCATCAAATGGGTTACGAATGTTGTTCACCAGAGAACGACATTTCTCAAAACCATCCGATTGGCTCTCAGTGAAGCAGTTGCCGTTGACATCGCGGTGAGCTATGCGCTGCTGAGTGGTTGGGAGCTGTTGGAACCACTTCTCCGTGAAATCAAAGAAGGCAAAGTCCGAATGTTGATTACTGATCAGTTTGCGCTAACCCAGCCAGAAGCGTTACGCAGGGCGCTTGCGGCTGGCGTCCAACTGCGGAGCTACGGTGGAAGAACTTATCATCCCAAAGTCTATCTATTTTACGGTCGGAGTGGCCGTCCGAATATCGCGATTCTAGGAAGTGCCAATCTCAGTGAATCCGCGCTCAGAACGGCGGTGGAAGCCGGCGTATCAACAACAGATCGACGGTTACTCGCCCAGTTGATGGGCTGGTTCAATGAGTTGTTTGGCGATACCAAGAACGGCAGCGAAGTCGATGATGCTTGGCTCCACGAATTCGACCGCGTGTGGGAAAAGGCGGCGGCTGCAAGAGTACGCGCGAGCGGCCGTCAGCCAAGACGCCGCGACCGCGCTTGGCGCCCGGGCGAAGTTTCGCCGGAGAATGGTGGGGTACTAGAGGACGTTTTCGCTACAATTCGGACGCCGATCGGCGTTCTCAGCTTCGATCATGCGGGTAACAACGTGCGGAATCTTGACCGGGCCCTCAAGGTTTTGGCCCGCTATCCAGAGTTGAGCGACAAGGAGAGGAGCGAGTTGCATTTACTTGGATTTCTGCGGGATGGAAAGCTGACCGATCTTGGGAAGAAAGCCATAGGCTGCAGGACCGTTGGGAGACTTGCCAAAGAGTGGTGTCGCTGGTTAGCAAGACAGTCTGATGCCAATCTTAGAGGTCTGAATCCTCGACTCGCGAGTTTCAAAAGGGCAGCAACGCGGTTTTGGAGACTAAAGCCCGAGGTTTCTGAATTCTTTCTTCAAAACCTTCGCTCTCCGCGTCAGAGGGAGCTCCTTCAAACAATTGAACTACTGTGTAATGGTGGCAGTGTGGTGCGCCAACTCTCGTTGGGCCGGCTCAAATTGCTCGGCCCTCGAATAATGAGCGCCCGTGGGTTCGGCAATTTCGTAGCTAAGCGCGTCACTGAGTATCAACGGAACAAGGGAAGCCGGAGTTGGGACAGTGAAGACAGGGGAACTGTGCTTATTGCCTGGAGGGAGATCACTAAGCGGGATCGCGCCATGGTTTAGAAAGACGAGTGCGGGCCGCGAAAAGTGCGGCTGTCGTGTGATCAAGAGTCAATGGACGGTAGTGGGTCAAACGGGTAGTGGGTCAGTTTGTGACCCACTACCACCAAACACGGCCTTCCGAAGAGGGACCGCATCCTGGTCGCGAACCACTCCTACACCGAACCAAGACTTCACGCAGTACCTGGACGCCTGGAGGGAGGGTGGAGCGCAGGCTCAGATAGTCGTCGCGGAAGGGGGGCTGGGACGCGAGTTTCGAGGGTGAGGCCAAGATGGGCTTCGGACGGTTTCTGGTTCGACTTGTCGGGCGGTGGTACGTCGTCGTGACTTTGATAGTAGGTCTCGCCGCTTTCCCCGAGGACATAGCCGCGGGCCTAGGGTATCAATGGCCTTGGCCCCAACTCCCCTGGCAAGCATACCTCGCGGTGCTTCTCGCGGCAGTAGTCTACAGTGCTTATGATCTGAACCGTGGAGATGTGGTGGCTGCGCGACGTGCGTCCCGCGAAGAGGCTTTCTCCGAAGGAGAACTCCGGTTTGACCTCGATGACCGCTACACGTGGACATACCCCTTCCCGGACAAACGCGGAAGACATGTCCTTGTCTACGGTACCATCAGGAACCTGGGCCCCTCTGCCGTGCGGCTCACAAGCCTTTCTGTGGTTGATCAGGAGGGACGGCAATATCAGGTTGTCGATCCCCCGCATTCGATTCAGACCATCGATGGATCGGTAGGCGTTGGAAGGGCCGAGGCGCACTTCAACCCGTCTGGCATCTTCATTATCGAGCCGAACCGGCCAAGGGACATCGTCGCGATCTTCAGGGCTGAGCACGGAGAATGGCGCGGGCCAGTAGAGTCCGTGCCCTACAGTCTCACCATGCAGGATGAACGGGGGAGGTTTGTGCGGGAAGAGTTCTCCTGTCGCGTTCACCATGGGGAGAAACTTTGAATCCACACGGATTTCGAGTGCTGTAAGAGCGGCGCGCGGTCCGGCGGTGTGTGATCGCAAAGGCTTCTTCGCCAATCTTACATAGCCGAATTCTTGTGCATGTACCCGAACGCAAACTCGCTTGCGAAGACCAGGAACGACAAGCAGAGATCCGCGCAGTAGTCCGCGATGCGATCAGCCTCCGATCTAAGGTCGGCTGTACGCGGAATCCTCCAAAGGTGGCGCACGACGATGCTGTCCATGATGCGGTCGGCGGCCTCGAATCGCCAGAGGGACAAATCGTCTCCCTCAGTAATGCTGCTCGTTGCCGCCTCGTCTCTGCCCGCGCGATCTTTCAGTGCTGCGAGGGTCATGTCGCTGTCGTAATGGAAGGCCGTCTTGTTCCGTATCGCTCCGACGTACCGTCTGAAGTCCGCAGCACCAGCGCCGCCGTCCAGGCACGAGGTCAACCTGCCGAACGCCGCTTGCGCCTCCGCTGAGCATCTGCTGACTTCGGCTCGCAGAGCTGAGGCGTCCCGAATCTCGCGTATGACTTTCATCGCCTCGTTCAAGTGGCCGCACTGGAGGCGCACAAAGTACATCCTGGCCCCCATTTGGACATGCCTCCGCACGGGCGGTTGCTCTCGCTTGTACTCTGATAGGCTGTGGTTTGCGAGTGAGATGTCATTGAAGGCCATCATCAGCCTGAGGATAACCGAGGGGTGAGCCGAGCCACGCAACTTGCGGAAACTGACATAGACGGTTCGGGTCTCTGGCATCGGTATTCACCCTGCCGACCTGACATGCACTCAACTCCGAGGGGTTAGCGCGGAGTCCGACCGTCTCCTGTCGGCTCCTACCTGCCCTGCCAGTTCCCGGTGGGGTTTGCCCTTTGTGTGCCGCCTGCAGGAGGCCTGCCAGGACGGGTCCCTGCTGCCTCCCGCAGGAACCCGGCCGGCAAGACTGAATTTGTAGGAAAGTCGTTAGAAGCCGTGCCCGGAAGGTGCGTTTCGGACGCGAACCGCGCCGTCCCGAGCTGGCGCGCCAGGATCTGCTATTATGGTCGCATCGTCGCTCATCTCATCGTTCCCTCAAGGGACACCAGCTTGTCTTGCCACCTGCGAAGATCCCCAAGAACGTCACAAGCGGCCCCACATTGATGGAGCCGCTTGCCTCGCGCATGCAACTGATCCCCTTCTACCACAGGCCTCTTCTGCAGTCAAACGGCGGGACGGCGAGCGGAACTGACGCGGAGGTCGGCCGTGGTTCATTCACCGCACCCTCACCGCACGACACGAAAGACGTGGCTCCCTCCAGAGGAACCACAGGGGAGGCTGTGGACGCCGAAAGCTGCTTCTGACGGGGACTCCAGCGACTGGAGGGAATTCGCGAGTTCGCCGGAGACCTCCCAGAATAGCACTCGTAATGCGCAGGTCAGGAGTTCGAATCTCCTCGCCGGCTCCAGCAACCTCTTGAGAGGCACGGGTCTTCAGCCCCTGCAGCCGCCCTCCCGCGGATGCCCGGGGACAGAGGATCGCTTCCTGGAGGTCGCCGTACTGCCGCAGCGTCTCGTCCATCGCGTCCAGCAACAGGTATCCAGGTCATCGCCGGACAGGTCGCGGGTCGCGAAGGCCCCCGCAGTTTTCCCGCGGCGCCTCGGCGACTCGCTGACCGCGGTGCAGCTGCTCGATGGGCGCGATAGAACGCTTCCGCGGCGGTCGCTGGAGGGGGGAGCATCATCCCCCCGTGAACCTGTGTCGCAAACCGTTCCTGCCCGCCACGCGCAGTGCTCGGTCCTTGGCGCTATATGGGATCGAACTGGTGCTTGCCGGGTCGCGGTAGAATCGCGGTACAATCGCTGTGAACCGAGCTCGCGATGGCAGGTCGAGAGAAGATGGGAGGGATCCATGCCGCCACTGCCGGTTCCGACTAGTGTGGCGTTCTTCCTTGAGGTCATTGTGCCCGGCTTGATCGGGACTTTGCTCGCCCATCCGCTACTTCCCGAGTGGGCGAGGCTGGGCAGCGGGGCATCCGGGCTCGTGGGCCTGACCGCCGTAGCGGTCATCTTCGGCCTGACCATCCACCTGCTCCGGATGCCGCTGGTCGAGCTCGCCATGGGCCGGTTCTGGCCCGGGCGCATACGGAAGTGGAGGGTCTCCTCGATTCAAAGGTGGGCCGACAACCTCCGGGCGCAGCCGGCACAAGCCCAGTCCTCAGACGGTTTGCCGGACGTGACCGCCTTCCACCGACTGTGGGACCTGAGGGGACTCGACCTTCTGGTCGCGGGCCCCGGGGGGAAGCGCATCGCCTACTGCCCGACGATGGTCGGCAACGGCTACTTCGCCTTCACGACGGACCTCTACATGGCGTTCGAGGTAGAGCATCGGCTCATGGGCAGTCCAGTGGCGGTGTGGGAGGCGCAGAAGGCCGCCACTCGGCTGTGGTACCTGATGAGCAAGGACCAGCGGGACGAACTGAGGGAGCTCGGGGCGGCCAATCTCGCGCTGCATCGGCTTACGGTGGCGGCCATCGTCGTCCTCGTGGCGTATCTCGTCGACATAGCGATGGCGCCCGGGCTACTCCGAAGAGACCTGGCGATGGCGGCACTCTGCTTGGTTGTCGCACGGGTGACCTATGTCGCCGGGCTGTCCGAGATCCAGTCCTTCATCGCAAGCGCCAGGGCTCTCACCATGGCCCTCGACCGTGACACGGTTCAGGCCATCAGGGCGTACCTCGACTTCGCGGCGAAGCAGGCCGCCCAACAAGCCCAGGGGCAGAGGCAGGACGTGCAGTCAGCGGGCGGCGACCGCGAGGGAAAGCCCCCGTTAGAAACCCGTTAGAACGACCGCCACGGACTCCGCGTCCAGCGCGGGGATTCGGTGTGCGCATCGGCTTCCCAAGCCGAGGACCGCATGGCATCAAACTCCTTCGAGGGTTTACGCTGCCTTCTCACGAACGGCCGACCTTGGGGGACCCCGGAGTCTCACGTCGGACCCGCCCGACGTACTAGAGAGTGATTGGATGCGAGGGCCAGAACGCAGGCCCCATGCAGGTTTCGGCGGCGAGCCGTGGCCTCCTAAGCCTCTGGTCGGGGGTTCGATTCCCTCCGGGCCCGCCAGCCCTCGTTCAGGTCCAGCCCGAAGACATAGGTGACACTTCGTACCTAAGACATGGGTAACACTTTCGGGCC
>Ga0187893_10006306_pt1 | contig 20411 bp, 23 predicted proteins | sample MA1701074metaG_FD_139574 | JGI IMG/M metagenome (GOLD analysis project Ga0187893, IMG submission 139574) | White microbial mat communities from a basaltic lava cave in the Kipuka Kanohina Cave System on the Island of Hawaii, USA - MA170107-4 metaG ...
AGATGTCGATGGTAAACAAGGTCGAGCATGCATTAAAGACTCCGGCGAGTGAACCCATCAAAGCAGAGAGCAGGCCGGCAACCACGATTCCGCGAATTCCTGTGGGAAGGAGGTACTGGACCATCAATGGAAATGCCGATTGCGCATGTGAAGCCGCCTCGCCTTTTACCTGATCATAGACAATTTCCAGTCCCGGAACCTTTCCGCTCTTGGCCAGCGCAAAGCAGATTAAACCCGGGATAATGAACAGGTAGACGGGGAACAGCTTAAGGACAGCTGCGAAAATGCTGCCTCTCCTGGCGACTTGTTCATTGGGCGCTCCCAGTGCGCGCTGAACAATGTACTGATCCGTGCACCAATACCAAAGGCCGATCACGGGCGCACAAATTGCCATTCCAAGCCATGGAAACTCCCCGTTGAAATACCAGGCTTGCTTAATCAATGCCCCGGAAGCATCCCTTTCAATCAACGGGGCCCAGGTACTTTGCACACCTTCCGGGGTGATGGGCTTCCACAAGTTGAACATGTCTGAGCCGCAAATGGCCCTAAGCTCATCCCATCCGCCAAGGGCGATCAATCCGTAAACGGTTAGAAGGGTGGAACCAACGATCAATACAATTACTTGCACGGCGTCATTGTAGGCAACCGCCCGCATCCCGCCGAGCACGGTGTACAAACCCGTAAGTACGATAACCAGCACAGATCCGATCCAGAAACTGTCGATAACTGCACTGCCAACCGTGATGTGAAGTTCCGGCAGAAGCGTACCGAATACCACTCCTCCGGCAAAAATGCCCACTGCAATTTTTGATACAATGAAGGTGATCAGGGAAACGATGGATAATACATAGCGTGAGGAGGTGGAGAACCTGCGCTCGAGGAACTCGGGCATGGTAAACACCAGGGATTTCGCATAGAACGGAACAAAAATCCAAGCCAGCACAAGGAGACACCATGCATGAAACTCGTAATGAGCCAATGCAACACCATCCATGGCGCCAGAGCCCGCAAGCCCGACAATGTGCTCCGATCCAATGTTTGACGCAAAAATGGAGGCGCCGATGATCCACCAACTCAGGTTCCTGCCCGCCAGGAAGTAATCTGCTGTTTCGTTCTTGCCTTTTTTGACAACCCACCAGACCACTCCCAGCAAAATGCCGAAGTAGAGCATGATCATGATCCAATCTAGAGCTTGAAGAACGCCCATAGGTTTTGGTTAATGATGTGGGCCACGGCAAAAGAGAAATTACTTGTACAGCATTTCATTCCACTTCAGCTCGTTCTTAAGCTGTCGCAGGTTGGTTTCTTTTCCAATCAGGACATATTCAATACCGGCCATCTCCGCAAAATCTTCCAACAGTTCTGATGTCAGGTTTTGACTGTAGCATGTGTGATGTGCTCCGCCGGCCAGGATCCAGGCCGCGCAGCCGGATTGCATATCAGGGTATGGTTTCCAGTGAACCCGGGCTACGGGGAGTTTTGGCAACGCTTGCCCCGGATCAACGGCCTCCACCTCATTCACCAGCAGCCGGAAGCGATTCCCCATGTCAATGATGGATGCGTTCAGGGCTGCTCCTGATGAGCTGTTGAAGACCAGCCTGACCGGGTCGGCCTTGCCGCCAATGCCCAGCGGATGGATCTCGCATGAAGCTTTGCCACCGGCGATCGATTCGCAGATTTCAAGCATGTGTGCTCCAAGTACCAGTTGGTTTCCATGTGCAAGGTGATACGTATAATCTTCCATAAACGAATTGCCGCCGACGAGTCCTGCGCCCATAACTTTCATGGCACGGACCAGCGCCGCGGTTTTCCAATCCCCTTCGGCCCCGAATCCATATCCCCGTGCCATGAGGCGTTGCACGGCAATACCCGGCAATTGCGTCAGTCCATGCAGATCCTCGAATGTATCGGTAAATCCTTTGAAGTTTCCATCTCGCAGAAAAGCGCTTATGCCGGCTTCTATCTTCGCAGACTCCCGCAGTGATTTATGCCGCTCGCCTCCTTTCCGCAGAGACGGCACCACATCGTATCGTTGCTCATACTCAGAGACCAATGTGTCAACTTCCTTGTCTGTAACCTGATCGACTACGCGCACAAGGTCTCCCAGGCCATAGCCATTGACAGAATAGCCGAACTTGATCTCAGCTTCCACCTTATCACCCTCCGTCACGGCTACCTGACGCATATTATCCCCAAACCGGCAAAACTTTGCTTGTTGCAAGTCGTTCCACCCGCACGCTGCACGCATCCACGCACCCAGCCTGGAATGCACTTTCGGATCTTGCCAGTGACCAACAACGATTTTTCGATTCAACCGCATCCTCGACATCATGAACCCAAACTCGCGGTCGCCATGCGCGCTCTGGTTAAGATTCATGAAATCCATATCAATTTCACCCCATGGAATATCGCGGTTGAATTGTGTATGGAAATGCAGCAGGGGTTTTTGCAAGACCTTTAGCCCGCCTATCCACATCTTGGCGGGTGAGAATGTGTGCATCCAGGCAATAATGCCGACGCAGGTTTTTTCAAGGTTGGCCGCCTGTATCAATTGAAGAATCTCTTCCGGTGTCTTCAGGACCGGCTTGAAAACAACCCGGACCGGAATACCCGCAGCATGATCAAGCGCCTGCGCGATTTCGCGCGAGTGCTCAGCGACCTGCCTGAGGTTTTGCTCTCCATACAAATGCTGGCTCCCTGTGACCAGCCAGACTTCAAACTTCTTAAGTTCAATCATGACCTGCCCGGACACTTAGCACCAAAAATAAGTTGATGACTTTGGTTGTAGATTCTGAGCGGATACCAAGATACCGCAATTTTGTAATAAGTGTAACACCTACATTTATTTTAGGCTAATTGCCCTGCAACGACACCGCTGCTTGCGTGACTATCTGTGAATATGCAATCAATGGCGGATAACTTCCATCTCGATTTGCTCCAAGTCTTTCCCTTCGTTTCAGGAGCAAAACGAAAAAGGACCAGATAAAACTTGCGCAACCATATAATTGCGCATATGTTTGCAACCAGATAATTGCACATATATGGAAGCAAGACGAGATGCTTTTTGGGCGATAGCGGACCCGACACGAAGGGGTATTCTCCTGTTAATTGCGGCACAGGCATTAACGCCGAATGCAATTGCAGAAGAATTCAAGACGAGCAGGCAGGCGGTGTCAAAGCACATTCAGATTCTCACGGAATGTGCCCTGGTGAAACAGGAACAGAAAGGAAGAGAAATATATTATTACATCAATGCAAGCAAGATGCTGGAAATAGACAAGTGGACTGAGCAATTCAGGAAGACCCTGCAAACTCAGTTCAACCAACTAGACAAAGTAATACTCACCATGAAACAAAAGAAAAATGAAAACTGACCTCCTGTTTGAGTTCACCGTCGACAAGGCAAAAAAGACGGTATTCGTAACAAGGGAATTTAACGCTGACCTCTCCCTCGTATGGGATGCCTTTACCAGAGCGGAATTCCTTGACCAATGGGTTGCGCCTAAACCTTTCGTGGCAAAAACAAAACACATGGATTTCAAAGTGGGTGGGCAGAGATTTTACGCCATGGTAAGCCCGGACGGACAGGAGCGTTGGGCAATTCAGAAATACACTTCCATTAGTCCAAAAACCAACTTCAAAATGCTCAATGCTTTTGCCGACAAAGATGGAAATGCCCAATTGCCAGGGTCTGAGTGGGATTACACCTTCAGCGAACAAAACGGCATCACAAAAGTGAGTATTACAATCTTCAATGAATCGCTTGAACGCATGCAGAAATTGATTGAAATGGGTTTCACAGAAGGATTTAAAGCTTCCTTGGATAATTTGGAAGCCATGTTGGCCAAAAACAAATCAGTCACCGGGAATGGTTGAGGTTTTCAGAACCGATGTCTCCAGGAAGAGGCTGGCCCGCACACTGGTCAAGTCATTGTCCGATCAGTTTCCCGGCTACAAGATCAGTATCGATCTTGCAGATTGTGACAAGGTGCTCAGGGTGGAAAGCGAGTGCTTGTTTGATGCAGATCAAATTGTGAGATTTATGGAGCGTCAAAATGTCAAGATTGAGCCACTGTCCTGGTAGGAACCACAGAGCTGGATTGAGAATGAGTAGAAACTGTTTCTCATATGACACACTCATTCTTCTCTTGGCTTTTATTATTTGTGACTGTACCCGACAGGAGACTGCATCCTGGTGCGCGAAGCCCTTACGCCCCGAATTAAGTCTCTACACCGAAGTTGAAACGGGGCAGTCATGGTTTAAGGTTTACCAAACGGGCGATGGTGTCTTCGCCATTGTTGAGCCTTACAACTACCAGGAGGTGATCTCCTATCTTATCGTTGGGTCAAAACGAAATATACTCTTCGATACGGGGATGGGAATGGGCAGGATCTCTGAAGTGGTGAAAAGGATTTCGACTTTGCCAGTTGTCGTCATAAACTCTCACACACATTACGATCATATCGGCGGCAACCATGAATTCGATACCGTCTATGCTGTTGATACCGCCTATGCGCACCATCATGCCTCATCAGGCTGGGCGCATACAGCCGTTAGTTATGAAGTAACTCCCAAAGCCTTCTGTGCCGAAAGGCTGCCGGAACTCGATACGGGGAATTACACGATCAAACCCTATCATGACAAAATCAACCGATACCTCCGCGATGGAGATACGCTCCAGCTGGGAGACCGAATACTGGAAGTCATGCTCGTGCCAGGTCATACGCCCGATTGCGTGGCGCTGCTGGATCACCAGAACGGATACCTTTGGACCGGTGACATGTACTACGAAGCGCATATCTGGCTGTTCATGGATGGAACTGATCTGGACGCCTATGCGAAAAGTATCGAGCGCTTCGCCAATCTCGCGCCGGAACTTCAGCGTGTCTTTCCCGCACACAACAAGCCGGTATCTCTTCCATCACATCTTCTCGACCTGAAAGCTGCATTCGATTCCATTCGATCCGGCATTAAGACTGAAGATTCCTCATTTCAATCGGGCTATCCGGAAGACACGAGTGCGGTTCAATTCACATTCCGTGATTTTTCTTTCCTGATCAGGCGGGAGTTGTTGGGACGCTAATAATCATTACTGTACTTATCTTATAAACAATAAAAGCGCTCTTCTCCACGGAAGGATCACTTACCAGCTCATGACTTTCTGGCATCGGTCTTGTCCAAATCCAAAGGGCAATAAATCCTTTGATGAATTCACAATTTCCATCGACAAAATTCCCAAGATTGTTTTCTCCTGCACCCTGAAAAACAGTGACCCACTGTTGTTGGAAAGGTTGCCGTTGTTCAAGATTGTCAAGGACAGGGTTGGTCTCAAGCTTTTGAAGACAAAGACATTTCGCAATGACGGCAGTGTTTTATATGGGCCGCAGCCAGAATCAAGGAGCTAGAAGCTAGTGGCTGTGTACGGCGGCTACTTCCTGCTTGTGGGTCGAATCTATTTTGCCCAACTTTCATGTGTGAAGACTCTTTCACATTCCCGTGCGAGGAACCTTGTTTCACTAGTCATGCTCGTAGCCATACTTCCGGGAACAGACGCATTGACACAAACACTACCATCCGGATTTAGCCGTCAACTGGTTTCAAACGCCATTAATTCGCCTTCGGCGATGGTTGCCGCTCCCGATGGCCGGCTTTTTGTTACGCGGCAGACGGGCGAACTGCTTGTGATCAAAAACGGGGCGCTCCTGCCAGCCCCGTTTGTAACGCTCACTGTAAATAGCTCCGGTGAGCGTGGACTCATTGGGATTGTGCTGGATCCTGATTTTCAGACAAATGGATATGTTTACGTTTACCACACGGTTCCCGATCCACCGATCCATAACAGGATCACCCGCTTCACGGCAAACGGAGATGTTGCGGCCGCCGGAAGCGAGACAATAATTTTTGATCTTGATCCGGTCGGCGCCTCGAACCACAACGGGGGAGGGATGGCTTTTGGTACTGATGGCAAGCTCTATGTCGGTGTCGGCGACAATGCAAACGGAGCCTATGCTCAGAGCATGACCACCTATTTTGGAAAGATCCTTCGAATCAACAAAGAAGATGGCACGGCGGCGGCAGGCAATCCTTACCCGGGAATCAACGCCAAAGCGGACCGTTTCTGGGGAATCGGTTTGCGCAACCCCTACGCGATGTCGGTACACCCACAGGATGGACGGATTTTCCTGCTCGACGTTGGCGCGAACTCTTTTGAGGAGATCAATGACATCACCATCGGCGGAAAGAATTACGGATGGAACATCGCTGAAGGCAACTCACCTGTCCCTGGCCATACAAACCCTGTTTACGCCTACGCCCACGGCACCGGTGACGGTGCAGGCTGCGCCATTACAGGCGGTACCTTCTTCATGCCGTCCGCCACCAATTATCCTTCAAGCTATTACGGAAAATTTTTCTTCATGGACTACTGCGAGCAATGGATCAACTCCATTGATCCGTCTGCGAATCCAGCAACTGCTTCACCGTTCGCGACAGGTACCGCGACTTTTCAGCTCTTCGTCACAACGGGCGCAGACGGCAACCTCTATTACCTGAGCCGAACGGGGTCGCTGTACCGCATTGCCTACACACTAAACTCGCCGCCATTCATCATCAGCCAGCCAGTAAGTGTTGAAGTGACGCAAGGCGAAGACGCAATATTTACTGTGTCGGGAATTGGCACCTTACCTTTTTTCTACCAGTGGTACCACAACGGCGCTCCCCTCGCTGGCGCAACCGGCCACGCATTGGAATTATCCAATGTTGACGCAGCCGATGCCGGAACTTACACCGTACAGATATCCAACGCTGGTGGCCTGGTGCTGAGTACCCCGGCGACGTTGACCGTGCAGTTGATCACAGGCGTTGCAGCTGGAAACGACGATTCTACTTTTCTATACCCGAACCCGGCCACAGCAGGTACCGTACGCGTGAGAATTTATGCTGAATCGATGCACAACGTTCAGGTTCGGGTACTGTCCATGGCAGGGAAAAGTTGGGGTTTTATGGATGTGATGCTGGAGCCAGGGGTGAATCATTTACCGATTGATGTGAGCCAACTTCATCCTGGGTTGTACATGGTGAAACTGCAGTCAAAGAGGGTAATGAAAACACTTAAGATGGTTGTAGGAAGCGCTAATTAAAACAATTATACCATGACAGACGCGCCATCTCGAATCAGACTAATACTGCTGCGAATACTCTACACAGGCAACTTCGTCTTCCTCGCCTGGAACGCCTGGCCCGGTCTGCTTAAGCATGAGGGGCCATTGGATCTGTTTGAAGGTGTGGCGTTCAGTTTCTGGGCCGCGTTGTCAACGTTGTCGCTGTTTGGAGTAAGGTACCCCTTGCAAATGCTTCCCTTGCTTCTGCTGCAGTTTGTATACAAATCGATTTGGCTGCTCGTTGTGGCGCTTCCTTATATTTCAACCGCCGGAATCACCGGGATGACGCGCATTTTCCTGATGGGGCTTATTGCAGACATTATCGTCATCCCCTGGTCCCATGTTCTAAACAACTACTTCAAGAAAGGGGCTGAATAAAATGGCATTTTTTCAGAAAAGAAGAGACTCATCTATAATTAACAGAAACCAATATGACAAAAGCCGAAACCACGACGACAAAGGCTGAAATCGGTGGCATCTCCCCCTTCTTCATCGTGAGGAATGTCCCCAAAGCGCTCGCGTTTTACCGCGACCAGCTCGGCTTTGAGATTACCTTCCAGGGGCCCAGTCCTCATGATATCTTCTTCGGCATCGTTCAACGCGGAAGGGCAATGATCATGATGAAAGATATTGGCGTGGATCCTGTCCCCAACTATACACGCGACATCAAACAAGGCATCGCCCGTTGGGACGCTTACGTATATGTTCCTGATCCGGATGCGTTAGCCGCTGAATTTGCCTCGAGAAATGTAGAATTCTTCCTGCCGATTCAGGACAACGATGACGGGCTTAGGGGGTTTGAGGTGAAGGATGCGGATGGGTACCTTCTGTATTTTGGGAGACCGAAATAACGTGTTTGAGTGTTTGCGTGCCTGAGCGGCGACGATGACTGGTTTTCTTGTCTTAACTTGAATCCCGTATTAGAGCAAGCGAAAGTATTAGAAAACAAATGGCCGTTGTGTTGATATGCTTTCCATTCTTCGTGACTGCACAGGATTCTGCACCGCCAAAAATTCAGATTGGAGCCTTTGCGGGCACCACGAACAATTCAATCCATGGACCGATTGTGGGCCATTTTGTTTAGGCAATGAGCCTGACTTTAGCATTTCGGGCAAAGGCTACTCAATTGAAGTGGGAGTAAACTATACACTGAAGTGAGTATTCATGGAATAATTCGTCAGGCGCTTGATAGACCGTACATGCTTACTGGTGAGCAGGTCGCGTCTTATCAGAAGAATCGCTTCATCAAATTGAAAGAAGTCTTCAATGAAGAGACCATTGAATACTTTGCTTCGGTGATCTCAGACAGGGTGGCGACAATGAATAAAGTTTCCACCAAGGTTGAGGAGCGCGACACCTACGGAAAGGCTTTTCTACAGCTGTTCAACCTTTGGCGCGAAGACGAGCGCATCCGGACGCTGGTGTTCTCAAAGCGCCTGGCCAAAATAGCCAGCGACCTCATGCAAACTGAAGGGGTGCGCTTGTACCACGACCAGGCGTTGTTTAAAGAAGCCGGCGGCGGCATCACACCCTGGCACGCCGACCAATACTACTGGCCACTGGAAACTGACAAGACAGTAACTGCATGGATCCCACTGCAGTCAACACCTCTTGAAATGGGACCCTTGGAGTTCAGCGCCGCCAGTCACCATGTTGTGGAAGGACGGGAGCTTGAAATAGGCGATGAAAGTGAAGCACAAATTCAACAACGCCTTCGCGTCACCGACTTCCGTCACGTGGTGGAAGCCTTTGACCTGGGTGAAGTGAGCTTCCACTCGGGATGGATCTTCCACCGTGCCGGTGCCAACTCGACCAAAAGCATGCGCAAGGTGATGACCGTGATCTACATGGACCGCGACATGAAACTAAAGGCGCCCGGGAACAAAAACCAAATCGCAGATTGGGAAACATGGTGCCCTGGCGCAGAAGCAGGCAAGGTGATCAACACGCCTATCAACCCCATACTCTACGAACGAGGACGGGTTTGAAATCAGTACGCCTCGTGTTTGACTTTACCTGGCTGAAATGCCGGATAATTTGTAGATTGGCCTGACCCCTTTTGACGGATGAACCGAATTCTGATAGTGCTATTCTGGTTGCCGGCATTGGCTGCCTGCGGGCAAGCGGCAGTAGACACAATTTCCTTGTGGAATTACCAGCTGGAGAACCGATCAAGAACAGAAAAAGACAAGTCAATCGCCCTGATTACATTCTGGAGGACAAGGCCGATTAATGACTCAGTGTACATCGCGCGGCACCAGGAGTCGTGGACGCCGCAGATCTCATTTTCTGTTTATCCGCTTTCCGATTCGGTGCATTGCAAGGAACAGAATTCGAGAATCAAGAGCTCATCAACTTGTCTCGGTCCGGACATAGGCGGGGATATGTACCGGGTTGGCAGTTTCATCCTGCTGAACCGGGAGATTTGCCTGAGCTGTCTTGCTTATTCTTCCAAACAGGACTTCTGCCGCCCCGTTATCAACAAACTCATGAGCGCGATAGACAATAAGAACGTCAAGACCCTGAAGGATCTTGAAGCTCAACTGGGCGTCAAGAAAGGGGACCGCTACAAGTAATTACCTGAACTTGTGAAACTTAAGATCCTGCAGGGCTTTAGAAATCGAGGATCACAAACTCCGTACGCCGGTTCGCCTGCCGCCCCTCGGGTGTATCGTTGGAAGCCACAGGCTGCGTTTCCCCGTACCCCTTGGCCGACATCCGCGCAGCCGGGATTCCACCTTTGATCATGAAATCCATGACGGCCTTTGCCCGCTCGTGCGAGAGGGCCATGTTCTTGTCATCGGGGCCTACATTGTCCGTGTGCCCGCCAATTTCGACACGCATCGATCCATTTACCCTGAGAAGTTCAATGGCCTTGGCCAATTCCAGGTAACTCTCAGGCTTTAACTCCGCCTTGCCACTCTCAAAGAAAATGTTGTTCAATACAACCCTGGTTCCTTTTTCGATCGGCTTGAGCCCAATATTCTTCTTTAATTCCTGGTATTTAGCAGTTACAGGTACGTCGAAGTTCTGCGAATAAAAGAAGTATGCCTCCTTGTTGGCAGACACGCTATAGTTTCTTCCTGCCGGCAGTACAACGAGGTATTCTCCTGTAGTGGAATTGCTCTTGTTGGTGGCAATCAGGTCGCCCGTCACAATGTCTTCCACCAGCACCCAGGCGCTGGTAGGATTGTGGGTCTTTGCATCCGTGACCACACCTGAAATGATTACAGTGGGTTGCGGCCGCAACGACTCCGGGATTTCAATCTGGTAGATGTCCATCATCCCACTGCCTGGCCTGGTGGTCGCAAAGTAAGCGTGTTCACCCGAGGCTGAAATGGTAAAGAAATTGTCATCGTTCTCTGAGTTTAGCGGCTGTCCAAGGTTCACCGGCGCCGACCATCGTGAGCCATCATAAGTTGACTTGAAAAGGTCAAAGCCGCCAAACCCCGGGTGTCCCCACGAACTGAAGTAGAGCGTCCGGCCGTCCGGTGCGAGGTAAGGGCTCTTGTCATTCCATGGCGTATTGATGACGGGTCCCAGGTTTTGAGGAACTCCCCAATCGCCAAAAGGATTCTTCTCAATCATGTACAGGTCTTCGGAGCCATAACCTCCCAGGCGGTTTGAACAGAAGATAATCCGCATGCCATCGGCAGACAAGCATGCCTGTGCATCCCACTCCTTTGAATTGACAACATTGCCGAGGTTGACCGGTTCACTCCACGTCTCACCTTCCAGCTGAGAGATGTATAAGTCGCAATCCCCAATCCCTCCAGCTGCACCGCACCTGCCATACACCATCACCTGGCCGTCACCGCTGAAGGTGGCCGCGCCATCGTGGTTGGGTGAGTTGATGGGTTCAGGAGGAGCGTTGGCTCTGCCCACTTGTCTCCCTGGAGCTGTGCATAATAGACATCCTCCATGTAATTTCCATCAGTGCCGGCTTTCTGGCTGAACCGGCTTTTGCGCTGGCTGGTGAAATACAACTTGGTGCCCGTTGGGTCGATCTGCGGAAAGTAGTCGTCTGAGGGACTGTTGACGACTGAACCCAGGCTTACCGGCTCCTTCATCGTCTTCGGCATTTTCAAAAGTTCGGCACGGCCTTTCACATAGGCGATCCGGTATTTTGCCTGGTGGTGGAAATTGATCCGGTCTGCGTCTCGTGAGTATTTTTCAAGGAAAACGGCGTATAACCTGACCGCTTCATCGGTGTGGTTCAGATTCTCGTGACATTGGGCCATCTGGTAGTAGAACCATGCCCAGTAGTTGGGGTTGAGCTTTTCCAGCTGCGTGAAGGCTTCAATGCCCTCGGCATAGTTGCCGTTGTTCAGGAGCGCAGAACCAAGTTGATTCCATGCATCTTCGTATTCCTTGTTGACTCCAACCGCCTTGCGCAGCGCAGTGATTGCATCGGCGTACTTTCCGTCCTCGTTTAGCTTCTTGCCTTGCTCATAATATTGCAGCGCAATTCCGGTTCCTGAGCCCTTCTTTTGGGCATTGAGTTGGGTGAACAGCATGGCACACAACAAGGCAAACAACAAACATTCGAATCTCATAGGGGTGGGTGTAGTTGAGTGTTTGAAAAGTTAATAAGAATCGAGCAGGATTTGAAGACTGAACCTTTTCTCATTTGCCTGCCTCCGGTAACATCTTGTAATGCCGTGAATAAAGATTAGTTGCATGAATTCAGGATGTTTGCAACAATGATCGCCCGTCTCCTTGTCCTGCCACCGGCCTTGTTCCTATCGATTTTCTGCTCCTTGGGGCAGTCGAAATCCGCGTTTGTGGGCGCCCGCCCGGACCCCAATGGTCAATACCTATTCTACCTTCACGGGGCGGTGGTCAGCGCTTTGGGCGACAATGCTATCAATCAGGGTGCGCCTGAATGGGGCCCATATGAGTACTCAAAAATCCTCGATTCCCTGGCCAGGCGGGGATTCAATGTTGTGAGTGAAATCAGGAAGCCGATGGTCGACGATACACTCTACGCGAGGAAGATCCTTGCACAGATTGACACATTGCGTAAAAGTGGGGTTAAAATGAAGCGCATCGCCCTGCTTGGTGCCTCCTCAGGCTGGAACATCGTGCTAATGGTTTCGTCACGGCTCAAAGACAAAAATGCCCGTTTCATAATCATGGGTGGCTGCTGGCCCGATACCCACAAGGATTTTGTTAGCATGCCTCTGTATGGCCGGTTCCTTTCCATCATCGAAGCTTCTGATCCCCACAAGACGTGCATGAAGATATTTCAGAACAGGAAAGTTCAGGTCAAAGAGATCGAATTAAGAACGGGACTAAGTCATGGTTTTTTCTATAAGGGCCATGCATTCTGGATTGATCCGGTTGTGGAGTGGTGCAGGAAGTAATTACTTTGGAATATGAAAGACAACGGCTTGCCCGCAATGACCAACCAGCCAATTAACATCAAACTAAAACTTGCCCTGCTCTGGACAACGCTGATGTTTCTTTACATCTACGCCGACTATTTCGAGCTCATGACACCCGGCAAGCTGCAGCGAATGATGGATCTGCAGACTCCGGTTGGGCCAACAAAACCCGGAATTTTGATCATATTCTCCGGCATCATGATCATTCCTTCTTTGATGATTGTTGCACCCGTTTTCCTCCGGCCGTCATTCTGCAGATGGATAAACATCATTGTGGGATCAGTTTACTTCATCATTTCGATCCTGATGGTGCTTTCAGGTCTTGACAATGCGTGGCAGGCGTTCTTCGCCCTCTACAATGTTGCGGATTTCTTTCTTCTCGGCGCAATCGTATGGCAGGCATGGATGTGGCCAAGGGAGACGGTCACTGGTCTCTAGACCTTTTTCCCTAGGTCCCCTGACCGATGGTCAATGGAATGCCAGCACAGCCAATATCACAATGGTGATACCAAGGAAGAAGTTGAGCATCCCTATGGGACGAAGCTTCATAAGCCTGGCAGGGTTTCCCTCACGCAGCGCCCGTTTGACAAGGATTGAGAACACGGAGACATTGATGATCAGAAGAAGAACCAGAACAAGCTTCGCGCTGAAGAGGGGCATATCGCCCAACAAGTCCCAGAATGGCGTGGCGAGATAGCCTCCCGAAATCAGCAGAAGACCAAGTCCTACGTGACCCATACGGGTCAGGATCATGGCCCGGGACAAAAACGTCCCGCGTTCGGCAGGTTCAAGTTTGGAAGCGGCGATACCCAGGAAAAGGTTCGCAAAGCCAGCCCCCAAAGACATTGTCAGGCCCATGAAGTGGAGGATCAGCATGAAGTCGCGCATGGGTGGTTGGGTAGCACGTGAAAGTTATTGTTTTTTAATGAGCTGTGTGGCAAACAACCAGTACTGACCACCAGGTACATGGCACCATACACTGGGTATTCGGTACTCGGGGCTCGGTACTCGGGGCTAGGTACTCGGTACTCGGGGCTCGGGGGCTCGGTTCTCGGGGCTCGGGGGCTCGGTACTCGGGGCTCGGGGCTCTGACTCTTAGATCCTCTTATAAGTGTCGGTTCAGTAAGTTCTCCAAATACTCCTGCCTTCCGCTTAGCGAAGCAGGCTCTCCTGCTTTCCGCGCACTTGCATGCAGTTCTTTTAAGGAAAGTCGGCCACGCTCAAAGAGTTTTCCCTTTCCCTTATTAAAGGAGGCGTATCTCTTCTTACGTAAAGCTGCATACTCACCATCCTGCAGGATTGAGTGGGCAGCAAGCAAGGCGCGAGCGAAAGCATCAATTCCCCCGATGTGCGCATAAAAAAGATCGGCCAGCTCGGTAGAGTTGCGGCGTGCTTTAGCGTCAAAATTTATTCCGCCGGTATTCAGTCCGCCTGAGTCCAGAAGCACCAACATCGCCTCCGTCAATTCGTATACGTTGTTCGGGAACTGGTCTGTGTCCCAGCCGTTCTGGTAATCGCCGCGGTTGGCATCTATGCTCCCAAGCACCCCTGCATTAGCCGCAACCTGAAGTTCGTGCTGAAACGTATGCCCCGCCAGGGTTGCGTGGTTGACTTCGATGTTCAACTTGAAGTCGTCCAGCAGATCGAACTCCCGCAAAAATGCAATAACCGTGGCTGCATCATAGTCGTACTGATGCTTTGACGGTTCCATCGGCTTTGGTTCAATAAGGAATGTGCCTTTGAATCCGTTTTTCCTTCCGTAGTCGCGAGCCATTTGTAGAAACCGGGCCAGGTGTTCCTGTTCGCGTTTCATGTCTGTGTTCAACAAACTCAGGTATCCTTCCCTGCCTCCCCAGAAAACATAGTTCGCACCACCCAGCGCGACAGTGGCATCGATAGCATTTTTCACTTGTGCCCCTGCGTAACAGACTACGCGAAAGTCTGGATTTGTAGCCGCCCCATTCATGTAGCGGGGATGTGAAAACAGGTTGGCCGTGCCCCACAACAAATTGATGCCCGTCTCCTTCTGCTTTTGCTTTGCATAAGCAACGATCTTTTGCAGGCGCTCCTCCGACTGTTGAAGCCTCGGCGCTTCCTCGACGAGGTCATAATCATGAAAGCAGTAGAATGAAATACCCAGCTTGGAAATAAACTCAAACGCGGCGTCCATTTTGTCGTAGCCGCGCTGAAGAGGATCTTTAGCCACTGACCATGGAAAGATCCTTGTCGGCGCGCCAAACGGATCCATACCTGTGCCACCCAACGTGTGCCAATAGGCTACGGCAAACTGCAAATGTTCCGCCATGGTTTTCTTCCCTACTTTTTGCTTCGCGTTGTAATAGCGGAAAGCCAGTGGATTCTTCGAGTCCTTGCCTTCGAACTTGATGTCTGAAACTCCTTTGAAGTATGTCTTCATGATAACCCCTTTTCCAATTGTGTTTTCAATACTTGCTTCCACAGGTTGAATGCCGTGACAACTTCCCCATTTTCTATGGGCTCAAAACTCCTCAAGCACTTCAAATGATGAAATGCCTCCTGCATGTCCTTGTAGCAACCTGAACCGATGCCGGCACCGCGTGCCGCTCCCTGGGCGCCATCGACGTTAAACAACTGAAGTTCGGTTCCGGTGGCTTGAGCAAATGTCTCACAAAACACCGGGCTCTGAAACATATTGGCATTTCCTGCCAGGATGACCTTAGGGACTATGCCAAGTTCACGCAGGATTTCAAATCCATACCCCATCGCAAAAGCAATTCCTTCCTGCACGGCGCGGCACAGGTGAGGTGGTTGATGGCGAACCGCGTCCCGGTTGTGGAAGCTGGCGCCAAGATTCCGGTTGCCCAGCATGCGCTCAGCGCCATTGCCAAAGGGAAGGTAAACAAGTTGATCGGATCCTGTGGGGACCTGGGCAGCGAGCACATTCATGGCGTCGTAGGTGGTTTCCCTTCCAAGTTCTTTTCGTAACCTGCTGTTCATTATCCCGGCGCCATTTACACAGAGCAGCACACCGAGCCTTTGGAGATCTGCCTTGTGATTCACATGCAGGAAAGTGTTAACACGTGACTCAGGGTCCGCAATCATTTCGTCCACTACGGCATACACAACTCCCGAGGTTCCTGCAGTTGCAGCAACTTCGCCGGGGTTAAGTGTATTCAAAGAAAAGGCGTTGTTAGGCTGATCTCCGGCACGGTAGCAAATTGGTGTACCTTCAGCAAGGCCCAATTTGCCTGCGGCAACCTTGTTTAGTTTGCCCTGCGTGCCGAAAGTAGGCACCGTGTCTGCAATAAGGCTTGCATCAATTCCAAGGTGATTCAACAGTCTTTCGCTTGCTTTCTGCGCTTTGAAGTCCCACATAATTCCCTCCGAAAGCCCGGAGGCTGTTGTGGTTACCTCCCCTGTCAGGCGCATCGCGATGTAGTCGCCGGGAAGCATGGCTTTATAAGTGCGTCGGTAAACTTCCGGTTCGTTTTCTTGTACCCACTTCAATTTAGAAGCAGTGAAGTTGCCTGGTGAATTGAGCAGATTTCCAAGGACGTAGTCATCTCCGAGTGTAACTGCCGCTTTCTCCCCGATCTCCACCGCACGGCTGTCGCACCAGATGATGGCCGGTCGCAATACTTTCTGGTTTCTGTCAACAATGACAAGTCCGTGCATTTGATAGGAGATCCCAATCGCCACAACAGATGATGGCGCAACGCCTGACTCATTGAGAACCTTCCTTGTCGCTGCGATCACGTACTGCCACCATATCTCCTGATTTTGTTCAGCCCAACCGGGTTGGCGACTGATCATCTCCATTTCATTTGCTGGTTCAGTGGCCGACGCCGTGGTCTTTCCGGCAGATGCGTTCAGAAGACACACTTTAACAAAGGAGCTGCCTATGTCGATGCCGAGGAGGTGGGTGTCCACAGTTTAATATACGAGGATGAATAATTTATCTTGCAAGAACTCAAGGTACGAACATGCTTGGTGTCCTGATTCAACTTTCCATTTCCTGGCTTCTCCTCTATCTGTTTGAGAAAAAAGACCTGTCCGTGCTCGGGATTACTCCCACAAAAGCCAGGGGCATTGACTTTGTTCTCGGGTTTATGGCCGCGGCCGGATGTTTCACAGTCTATTGCCTGACCACAACAACGTTGACCGATAACGCGTGGAGTTTAAACAATGAATACACCGCCTGGCAGTTCACCAAATCTTCCTGGTGGACATTCAACGCTGTCCTCTTTGAGGAACTGATTTTCAGGGGCGCCCTGCTCTACATCCTGATACAGCGCTCCGGCTGGAAAAAGGCCTGCCTGGTTTCAGCCGCTGCATTTGGGATCTACCACTGGTTCTCCTTCGGTGTACTGGGTAACCCGGTCCAGATGGCCTACGTATTCTTCTACACCGGGATCTGGGGACTCATGTACGCTTTCTCTTTTGCAAAGACAGGATCTCTATATCTGCCGGTTGGCCTGCACCTCGGATGGAACTTGTTTAATATTGTTGTGTTCTCCCGGGGCCCCCTGGGCGAACAGCTTCTAATAAGTGAAAACAACGGACAATTGCTTGGAAGTACACCATCCGCACTTCTCCAGGTCTTCCAGTTGTTTGCGATCCCGATTGTGGTTTATCGTTATTTGAGGAAAAGGACTCAACACAATCCGTCGAAAAAATGAAAGCCTTCACCAAAACCAAATACGGCGGACCGGAAGTGCTTCAACTGAAGGAGGTTGAAAAACCTGCTGTGAAAGCCGGGCATTTGCTCGTAAAAGTGATGGCCAACTCAGCCAATCCGGCCGACTGGCATATTATGCGCGGTAAACCGCTTGCCGCCCGTTTTGTTTTCGGGCTGTTCAAGCCAAAAGTACTCATACCCGGCGCTGATCTTTCCGGTATCGTTGAGGAAGTCGGGAGTGGTGTTTCAGATTTCAAGATTGGTGACTGTGTGTTCGGTGATACGCTGCTCGGCGGCGCGTTTGCCGAATACGCCTGCGTGGCCGCGAAAGCATGTGCCCAAATGCCGCAGGGATCCGACTTCCCGGAGATGGCCGCGACACCCATAGCAGGCATAACAGCGTTGCAGGCAATCGTCACGGTTGGCAGGCTCAGGGAGGGTGAATCGGTTCTGATCAACGGTTCCTCCGGAGGCGTAGGACATTTTGCGATCCAGATTGCGAAGGCCTACGGAGGTCGTGTGACCGCCGTCTGCTCCTCAAGAAATGAGGATTTTGTCAGGTCCGTTGGGGTTGAACAGGTTATAGCCTACGACAGGGAAAGCATTCACGAACATGAGGGAAAGTACGATCTCATTGTTGATACAAATGGGAATCTTTCAGCCGGCGACTTCACAAGGATGGGAAAGCGTGGCGTGGTCACCGGGTTCACCACCATGGGACACTTGATCATGCTGGGGTTAAGAACCACGATTGCTCAATATCCATTGAAGAACTTCACGGCACAGGCAAATACCGGCGACCTTGAAACTCTGGCGGAGCTGATACGCAACAAGAGAATCAAGGTGCACATTGATAAGACCTTCGGATACAAAGAAATTCCGGAGGCGATCCGCTACATCGAATCAATGCGTACAAGAGGAAAGGTAGTCATGGTCTGGTGAATTACTTCTTTGCGTTGGCAACAAAAAACCCGTGCCAACGTATTCTGGCTTAGCTAGGGCAACCTCATGATTCTGAAAAGAGATCCGACCAAGAGCTAAAGGCCAAAAGTTAAATGCAAATGACTAGCAGCATTGTAGATGATTCCAAACAACGCGCCGCAAAGGTTGCCGGCTCAGCATACCTGGCATCCTTTACGCTGGTTGTCTACAACAACTTTGGTGTGCACGATAAACTCAACGTGCCTGGCGACGCAGCGGAAACAGCAAGAAGGATAGTAGAGAACGAGGGCTTGTTTCGACTTGGGATTATGGTCGACATGACTTACGCAGTGCTGTTCGTCGCTTTACTCTCGTCACTTTACTTCATACTAAAGGAAACCAGTCCAAGACTTACACTTCTTGCGGTTTTTTGGCAACTCATATATGTGATCACCTGGGTCGTGCTCACGGTCAAATTCTTCGAAGCGCTTCGATTGATGAATGCACCAGACTATCTTTTAACTATTGAGGAAGGGGAACGATATGCCATTTCAAAGCTGCTACTCGCCGCACGATTCGACCGTTACTACGCCACGCTGATGTTCTACTCAATGGGTTCATTGTTCTTCAACGCCGTATGGCTCCGCTCGGGTTTCATTCCAAAATGGTTGGCCATTTGGGGAATCGCGGCCTGCGTGTGGTGCACGTTCTGCGCAATAGCCTTTCTTTTGTCCCCAGACTTTCAGAAAATCGTGAATCCCTGGCTGTTTGATTTGCCTATGGCCTTCTTCGACATGGCACTCAGTGTTTGGTTGCTTGCAAAAGGTCTCCGGGCTCCAGTAAGCATGGCCGTATGAACACAAATCGGTAAATCCCCGTACCCAATCTTAAGAAAGCCGTCGCCTATTTCATGGTGCGTGAAATGGACCTCCCTGGCTTTCTATGTGAATGGCCTGGGCGGGGAGGCCAGGTATCCGGATTGGCACAAGCCAGAGAAGGTCTATGATTTATTCTTCACAATCCGTTTCAGCACTCCTTTTCGCTTCACAATGTTCTTGTAGTCCCACTGTATCTCCCGGGATTTCTTAAGCCAACGCCGGAGGTCCTTAATCTTGACCTGGATAACATCCGTGTAACGTGCACCCGCCGTCTTGAAGCCTCCCTCCTTGGCCAGACCGGGTTCATCAAAACTCCACCCGCTCCAAAACAAGAGTCGTATACAGTCCTTCAACTTGTGATAACCTACGATCGGGTTGCCATCGAGAAACCAAACCGGGTGCCGATGCCATATCTTGCTCTCTGCCCCTGGCAATCCGGCTTCGATCTCGGAGGCCAACAACTTACAGATCTCGAGGTCAGTCTTAGTCTGTGATTTGTTGTAGGATTGAATTTCTTTGTTCATAATCAAAATGTACGGTGAAGTAAAAGCACCAAATTCCAAAAACCAAATTCCAAAATCCATGCACCAGGTGCCCAGCTTCTACAGCCGAACACCCAGAGCCTGGTAACTAGCACCGAGTTCCAACTTTTCCTGCTACCTTCAATCTGACTTCAACCACAACAAGTATGATTCGAGGCGTCCACACCATGTTTTACAGCTCGCAGCCGGCGAAGCTGCGCGAATTCCTCCGGGACAAATTGGGAATGAAAGCCACGGACATCGGGGAAGGCTGGCTGATTTTCGACGTGCCCGAGGCCGACATGGGGGTTCACCCTGCTGCTGCAAAGGACGGCGCGCCCAGCGGCACGCATGATATTTCTTTCTACTGCGATGATATTGAGGCGACAGTAAAATCGTTAAAAGCAAACGGCGTGAAGTTCAAAGGGAAGGTCGAGGATCATGGTTACGGCTATGTTACCTGTTTTAAGGTACCGGGAAATTTCTATGTGCAGCTTTACCAACCGAAATACAACAAGTGAAACTCCATAGTACAATTCTCCTGGTATTGATCGCGGTTCTTACCGGAGGGCCAACGAATGTGCAGTCACAGACCATGCGGGCTGTTGTCACTACAGCTTCAGGACTGGAATACTACATCCAGCAAAAAGGAACAGGGCCAACAGTCAAGGATGGAGACACCGTATGGATCTTCGAAACAACGTCCTATCGCAACGGAACGGTTCTCTACACGAATGAAAAGAAGGGGCCACCAATCAAGATACTCATCGGGGGAAAGCAGGTAACTGAAGCCACAGAGGAAGGGCTGCGGGGAATGCAAGCCGGGGAGATTCGTGTACTGACGGCACCGCCTCACCTTGTAAAGCGCAAGACCTACCCTCCGAAT
>Ga0187893_10006307_pt1 | contig 20411 bp, 17 predicted proteins | sample MA1701074metaG_FD_139574 | JGI IMG/M metagenome (GOLD analysis project Ga0187893, IMG submission 139574) | White microbial mat communities from a basaltic lava cave in the Kipuka Kanohina Cave System on the Island of Hawaii, USA - MA170107-4 metaG ...
CATCCGGTGGAACACTCACCCGGCGAGTCTACGCCTGTCGCGCCCGAGGTTGACCGCTCGCGACCCGGTCCGCCACGCTCCTCGCGTGCGTACGTCGACGGTTCGGAAGATCGCGCTCGCGCTCCCCGAGGCCGAGGAGCGCGAGACCTGGGGAACCGCGACCTTGCGCGTACGGAACAAGATCTTCACGATGTTCTCCGAAGGCGAGAAGGACGCGTGGGTGAAGTCAACGGCCGACGAACAACAGGCGCTGATCGCGATGTACCCGAAGACGTTCTTCTTCCCCCCGTACGTCGGACCGAGCGGCTGGATCGGCGTGCACGTCCCGATGGTCGATCGACAAGAGATGCTCGAGCTCGTCACCGAGGCGTGGCGGCTGACGGCGCCCAAGCGCATCGTGGCGACCTTCGACGAGGGCGCGCCGGCGACGCCGTGAGCGCACTGCGCGGCCGATGGCTGACGCAAACGTGGGGGCGTCAGCGCGTGTGGGAGGCGGGCGACGGCCCGGCCGTGCTCGCGATCCACGGGCTGGGCGGCTCGGGCCGGTACTTCGAGCGTCTCGCCGAGCACGCACCGGGCCGGTTCCACCTCGTCGCGCCCGATCTCGCCGGGTTCGGCTCCTCGGACAAGCCGGAGATCGCCTATGACCGCGCGGGGCATCTCGAGGACCTCGATGCGGTGGTTCGCGATGTCGGCGAGCCCATCGTCGTGGTCGGCCACTCGCTCGGAGGCGTGTTCGCAGCGCTGTGGGCGGCCCGCGATCCGAGCCGGGCGGCCGCGTACGCGATCTTGTGCGCCCCGTACCCGTCACCCGACCGGAACCAGGTGTGGGCCCAAGAGCCGGAGATCCCCCGCGCCGCGCGGATCGCGGCGCCCGTGCTGCAGACGGTCGTACGCGCCTTGTCCATCCCCATCGGCGTCGCCCGCAGCTTCTCCGTCGCGATCTCCGCCGATTACGCGCGTCAGACGCTCCGCAGCCGCTCCGGCACGATGTGGTCGGCGCTGCACGACCCCTCGGTCCTCGACGACCTCGAACGCGTCCGCGAGCTCGACGGCCGGGTCCCGATGCTGATCGAACACGCGGAGGACGATCGAACGGTCCGGCCCGACGCGCACGCGAAGTGGGTGAAGCTGCTTCCGAGCTCGGACCACCGCGTCGTCGGCGGCGGGCATCAGGTCCAGCTCCACGAGCGGTTCGCGTCGCTCGCGTCCTGGATCGGACGGGTCACCGGGTAGGCTCGCGGGGATGGAGCCGGACACCCCCGCGCTCCGAGCGCTCGCGGGCTCGGACCTAGCCTTCGAGGTCATCAGGACCGAGCGCGCACGATCTGCCGAGGAGAGCGCCACCTTCCAGGGGATCGAGCTCGATCAGTTGCTCCGCACGATCGTCGTTCGGCGTGGGGAGGGCGACTATCTCTTCGTCCTGGTGCCGGCCGGCCGACAGATCGACTGGCCGAAGCTCCGAGCGCACCTCGGTGTCAGCCGGCTCTCGCTCCCCGACGCCGACGAGGCGAAGGAGGCGACCGGGTACGAGCGAGGCACGATCACCCCCTTCGGTTCGGCGCAGCCGTGGCCGGTCATCGCCGACGCTCGGGTCCTCGGGCTCGAACGCGTCGCGATCGGTGGTGGTGGGCACGGCATCAACCTGCATCTGCGCGGCGGCGATCTCGTGGAGACGCTCGGAGCCGACGTAGCCGACGTCACGAAGCTCGACGGGACCTAGTCACGATGCGCGTTCGGCTGCGATCGATCCGAACGATGGTCGCCCTGCTCGTGATCGGCGTGGGCCAGGGCACGTTCGCGACCGGACTTGCGGTCGCGGGGCCCGCCGACGTCGGCGAATGGTCCGAGCCCTTCGATCTCGGCGTCATCGGGATCCACGCGACGCTGCTGCACACGGGCGAGGTCCTGCTCTTCGACTACCCGCACGAGCGAGGAACACGCGCGCGGTTATGGGACCCGGGAACCGGTCAGGTCATCGACGTTGCTCGCGGTCGCCGCGGCAAGCACGACCTGTTCTGCGCAGGGCAGATCCAACTCTCCGACGGGCGGGTGCTCGTCGTGGGCGGGACCCGATGGAACGCTCGAGCGCTCGACGGCACGAACAAGGTCTCGCTGTTCGATCCGGTCACGCGGGAGTGGAGTGCCTCGGAGCCGATGAACTTCAAGCGCTGGTACCCGACCCCTACGGAGACCGCGGACGGCCGGATCCTGATCTTCTCGGGATGGGACCGGGAGAACGATCCGCCGATCCGCCGCGTCGAGCGGTTCGACCCCGCGACCGGCGGCATCGTCACGCTCGGCCCGGGTGCCAACCAGCGCATGGACCTGTATCCGCGGACCCTGCTCCTGCCGAGCGGCGAGATCTTGTGGGCGGGACAGGAACGGCGAACCAAGCTCTTCGACCCGAGCTCGAACGCGTGGACCTTCGTCGACGCCATGCGTTACCCGGACCGGTACGAGGGCACGACCGTCCTGTTGCCGGGCCTGCAACGGGTGCTTGCGCTCGGGGGTGACCGGCCACCGACCGAGACCACCGAGATCATCGACTTCTCGGAGGGGGAGCCGCAGTGGCGCTTCGCCGCGCCGATGCACGTCGGACGGATCCACGCCAACAGCGTGCTGCTTCCCGACGGCACCGTCCTCGTCGTCGGCGGAGGGCGCCGAGGCGAGTACGGGCAGCCGGTGTTCGGCGCGGAGCTCTACGACCCCGAGACGGATACCTGGACACAGCTCGCCGAGCAGCAGGCGCCACGGACCTACCACTCGACGGCGCTCCTGCTCCCCGACGGCCGCGTGTTGTCGGCGGGCTCGGACAGCGGCAGCCCGCTCCAGGACACCGGCGAGATCTTCTCGCCGCCGTACCTGTTCGCCGGACCGCGCCCGACGATCGGATCCGCGCCGGCCGAGCTCTCCTACGGCGAGGCGTTCACGATCGACACGCCGCAGGCGCAGACCATCGCACGCGTCGCCCTGCTCCGGGCGGGTTCGGCAACCCACGGCGTCGATTTCGCGCAGCGCTACGTCGACGTCTCGTTCACCGGGAGCGGTGCGGGAGCTCTGCAGGCGACGAGCCCTGCCACCGGTGCGGAGGCGCCCCCCGGCTGGTACATGCTGTTCCTCGTAGATGACGCCGGCGTTCCCTCGATCGCCTCCTGGGTGTCGATCGGATAGCACCTCCACGTCGCGCACCACGGCGTGCCCGACGTCACGGCCACCTCGTGCCCGCCACCACCGACGCGTTCTGACCCACGCGCTCACGATCGAAGCTCGTTCGCGGAGGAGGTGCGAGATGAGCGCCAGAGCGGAGACCTCGCCGATCCGGTTCGGCATCGGGTTCGGAGCATTCCTCGCAGCCACCGCACTCGTGCTGATGGTCTTCGCGGGCCTCAACCGTGCGATCGACGATCGAGCTGCTCGGCCGAGCCCCACACCAGCGGGATGGGACGCCGGCAAGCTCGAGGCGATGGAGGGACGCCAACTTGCCGAGGTGCAGCGCCAAGAGCTCGCCGCCGCTGAAGTCGCCCAGGTCGGGCCGGCTGCCACGACCCTCAAGGGATGGAGCATGCGCGAGCTGCTGGAGGCTCGACAGATCGCCGAGATCCACCGCCGCGCGCTCGCCGCGACCGACCCTTCGGCGTTCGTGCCGGCTCCAGCGGGAACCGGTTTTCTGTCTCGTCAGCCGGGCGCACACCACTGACCGCCCCGAGGGAGCACGAACCCTCCCCGACCGGTTCACGGCTCCTTCACATCTCGGGCGCAGGATGACCTTCGACGAACGAAGACCGTTCGGAAGGAGGCATCAGATGCGACGCGGATGGGCGATCGCGCTCACGATCCTCGCGGTCCTGGCCGTGCTCGGGATCGCGGTCGGCGCGTACAACGCCGGGATCGACGAAGGGGTCCGACGCGGCGCCGAGGCGGGTCAGGTGATCGAGGTCATCGGGTCGAGATCGGGGCACCGTGGGGTCCTCTTCTTCCCATTCGGCCTGATCCTGTTCCCGTTGTTCATCTTCGGGGTGGCGTGGCTGATCGGCAGCGCGTTCCGGGGCGGCCGGGGCCGCTGGGCCCACGACCACGGGCGCGGAGGTTTCGGCCCCTGGTCCGATGAAGGGCGCAGCAGGTTCGAGGAGCGCGCGCAGGAGTGGCATCAGCGCCAGCACGAACCTGCGACGGGTGGGGACGAGAGCGGTTCGGGTCCGCCCGCGACCTAACCGGAGGCCGACCCGCGGGACGGGCGGTGGCGGTTGCCACCGCCCGTTCGCGTCGGCAGGCTAGGCGAGGCGCAGGAGGCCGAACGTGACGACAGTGCTGGTCGTTGAGGACGAGGTCGAGATCGCGCGAGTCGTTCGCGACTACCTGCAGGACGCCGGGTTCGAGGTGATCGTGGTCGGCGACGGGGGATCGGCCATCGCGAGCGTTCGGAGCGCACTGCCCGACCTGCTCGTGCTCGACCTCGGCCTGCCCGGTCGCGACGGGCTCGACGTCGCACGTGAGATCCGGCGCTGGTCGAACACGCCGATCCTGATGCTCACGGCCCGGGGTGAGGAGACCGATCGCGTCGTGGGGCTCGAGCTGGGGGCCGACGACTACATCGTGAAACCGTTCAGCCCCAAAGAGCTCGTCGCGCGCGTCCGAGCCGTCCTCCGCCGGACCCGCACCGCGGCCCTCGGAGAGGAGCTTCTGCGCGCCGCGGACGTCGAGATCGACACCGCGAAGATGCGCGTGCGCGTTGCCGGCGAGTCGGTCGAGCTCACGCCGACCGAGTTCCACCTGCTCGCCACGTTGGTGCGTGAGCCCGGCCGGGTGTTCACCCGAGGCCAGCTACTGGACGCGGTGCACGGTGTCGCGATCGAGTCATACGAGCGCGCGATCGACGCCCACGTGAAGAACATCCGTCGCAAGATGGAACCGACGCCGGGGTCGCCTCGATATCTGCTGACGGTCCACGGCGTCGGTTACCGGTTCGCCGATGCCTGACCATCGTCACCCGCACGAGCACCGCCCTGGCTCGCGGCCGCCGTGGTGGCCCGAGGGTGAGGCGTTCCCCCCTCGTGACGACTGGCGGGCGATACGCGGCCATTTCCTCCGGCGCGTCGCGGTCGGGATCGGGATCTTCTTCCTATTCGTGTTCGTGGTGGGGTGGCTCGGCGCGTGGTTCGGCAACGGCGGGTTCGAACGACCCGGGCTCGGTCCTCGCGAACGGTTCTTCCCATGGTTCCTGTTCTTCCTCGTGCCGCTGGTCGTCGGGTTCGTCGCGTTCGGTCGTGCCGTCCGCCGAACCGCCGGACCGATCGGCGACGTCATGGACGCGGCGGCCAAGGTCGCCGAGGGCGACCTGTCGGCACGGGCGCCGGTGCAGGGACCCTCGGAGGTCCGTGACCTCGCGGCAGCCTTCAACCGGATGGCCGAACGTCTGGAGCTAAACGAGGAACAACGTCGGAACCTGCTCGCCGACGTCGCCCACGAGCTGCGGACGCCGCTCACCGTCATCCAGGGGCGGGTCGAGGGGATGGCCGATGGGATCTACCCGCCGGATGCGGAACACCTCGCCCTCATCGAGCACGAAGCGCGGGTGATGAGCCGCCTGCTCGACGACCTGCAGCTGCTGTCGAACGCGGAGGCGGGGGCACTGCGGCTCGAGCTGGGGCCGGTCGAGCCACGCGAGCTCGTCGGGTCGGCGGTCGCCCCCCACGGGAACCGAGCGGCGGAGCAGAAGGTCGCGCTTCGAACCGAGGTCGCGGAGGGGTTGCCGACGCTGGTGGCCGACGCGGTCCGGATCGGCGAGGTCCTGTCGAACCTCATCACGAACGCGCTCCGGCACACGCCGTCGGGCGGCACCGTGACCGTCGCGGCGCGACGAACGGACGACGGCGTGGCCTTCGAGGTTGCCGACACCGGGGAAGGCATCTCCGCGGAACAGCTTCCGCACGTCTTCGACCGGTTCGCCAAGTCGCCCGGATCCGGGGGCGCCGGTCTCGGCCTCGCGATCGCGAAGAGCCTGGTGCGGGCGCACGGCGGAACGATCTCGGCCGAGAGCGAGCAGGGTCGAGGCACGACGATCCGCTTCGTCCTCCCACTCGGCCGGTGAGTCAGCTCGCCTAGTCCCGCGTTCCGCGGACGAGTGCCACCAGCCAGAGCACCACAGCAATCGAGATGCCGAGGACGATGACGATCAAGCGGGGCGGGCTGACGGCCGTTGGTTCACACGGGAGCGGGTCGAACTCCCCAGGCTCTCTCGGGGGGCAGCCAGCCGATCCCGGGAGCAGCAGAACGGCGATGATCGTGCTCACCAGGACGACGAGAGCGGCGATCCTCAACCACGATGCGCTATCTCGACTCACGGACTCGATGATCGCTACCCCTTCGGGATGTCCTTCTTCGGGTCCCAGTGCGGCATCTGCACGACGGTCGCCCCCACCTTCCCGGACGGCGCCCCCACCTCGAGCACGGTTCCGAGCTCGGCGTGCTCGATCGGCAGCATCGCGTAGCCGATGTTCTTCTCCAAACGCGGCGAGTAGCAGGACGACGTCACCCGGCCGACGACCGACCCGCCGATCGATACCGGGAAGAAGTCGAGCATCTCGTTGTCGATGTAGCTGCCGAGCGGCTCGCCCTCGATGTCCACGCCGACGAGCTTCTGTTTCACGCCCTCGGCCTTGATCTTCGCGAGGGCCGCCTTGCCCATGAAGTCGGCCTCCTGCTCGAGGTCGACCATCCACGTGTAGTGGTAGCCGACCTCGAAGGGGTTGTTCTCGTACCACATGTCCGCGCCGAAGGCGAGGATGCCCCCCTCGATGCGACGGATGTGGCATGGGCCGATCACCTCGAGCCCGTGAGGCTTGCCCGCCTCGAGCACCCTGTCCCACAGCTCGATCCCGTGCCGAGACGCGTCCCGCAGGTAGATCTCGTACCCGACCTCGCCCGTGTAGCCGGTGCGCGAGACGACGACCTGCATCCCGTCGAGCTCGGCCTTCATGAGCCCGTAGTAGGGCACCTCGAGCACCCGGTCGCCGAACAGCTCGACGAGGACCTTCTTCGCGTTCGGGCCCTGGATCTGCACGGGGGCGACATCGATCTCCTGCACCGTGACGTCCATGCCCTTCGCGGCCGCGATCCCGAGCGCGTACAGGTTCACATCCGAGTCCGCGAGCGAGAGCCAGAACTCGTCCTCCTCGACGCGGAGCAGCACCGGATCGTTCAAGATCCCGCCGTCGGGCGCCGTGATGAACACGTACTTGCACTCGTCCACCGCGCACTTGTGCAGGTCGCGGGGCACGATCATGTTCGTGAGGTCGAACGCGTCGGGGCCCTTGATCTGGATCTGCTTCTCGACGCCGACGTCCCAGAGCGTCACGCCGTTCACGAGGTGCCAGTACTCGGCCACCGGGTCGCCGTAGTGGCGTGGGTGGTAGGTGTGGTTGTACACGCTGTACCGCTGCACGCCGTGCCGGCGCGAGGCGTAGAAGTACGGCGACTTGCGGATCCTCGTGTAGAGCAGGATCCCCGGGTTGTCGACCACCGCCATCGTTGCTTCTCCTTCCTCTCCTGTGCGGCGATCAGCCGCCGCTCGCCTTCCGGATCTCCGCGCTGATCGCGGGGACGATCTGCGCGAGGTCGCCGATGATCGCGTAGTCCGCCTGCGTCAGGATGGGCGCCTCGGCGTCCGTGTTGATCACGAGGATCTTCTTGGCCGCGCGACACCCGACGATGTGCTGCGTGGCGCCGCTGATGCCGCAGGCGATGTAGAGGTCGGGCGCGATCCGAGTGCCCGTCTGCCCGATCTGGTCGGTGTGCGGTCGCCATCCGTTGCTCGTCACGACGCGCGAGCACCCCACGGCCCCACCGAGCAGGCCGGCGAGCTCTTCGAGCCGTCCGAACCCCTCGGCGCCGCCTACCCCACGGCCACCGCCGACCACCACCTTGGCCTCCGAGAGCGACACCTTCCCGGCGCCCGCTTCGACACGACCCGTGACCCGAGCCGCGACGTCGCCGTCGGTCAGCGAGGGCGTGAACGGAGCGACCTCCGTCGCGCCGGCAGCCTCGGAGCGTACCGGCAGCAGCGCGTGAGGGGCGACCGTCAGCAGCTTCACGGGGGCCGCCACCCGCGCGACCTCGAGCAGGCTTCCTCCCCACCGTTGCCGGGTGACGGTCCAGGCGTCGTCGGACGGAGCGTCGACGACCTCGATGCAGTTCGCGGCGAGCGGCGCGGCGAGGATCGAGGCGGCGTACGCCATCACCTCGGCCCCCCGGTCGCTCGCGGACGCGACGACGACGCCGGGTTGGAGCGTCGTCACCAGCTCGACCAGGGACCGCGCCCAGGCCCTGGGCGCGTACTCCGACAGCTCGTCGTGGACGGCGAGATGCACGATCTCCGTGCCGAACCCGCCGAGGTCGCCCGCGATCTGCTGCGCGGCTTCGCCGATCAACAGCGCATGCTGGGTCACACCCAGCCGCTCGCCGAGCAGGCGCCCGAACGTGAGCGCCTCGAGCGACAGCTCGTTCAGCCGCCCGCGGTCGTGCTCGATGAGGGTCAGGATCACGAGACCATCCCCAGCGACCGGAGCACCTCGACGACCTTCGGCGCCGCCTCGGGGCCGTGCCCGAGCACCTCGACGCGCTTGCCCGAACCCGGGGGGAGCTTCAGCGCGACCATCTCCTGGCCACCGGGCTCGGGCTTGACCGGCACCCGATCGACGGGTTTGGCCTTGGCCCGCAACCTCCCGGGCACCGACGGGAACCTCGGGAGGTTGATCCCCTCGCGCACCGCAACCACGGCGGGCGACGAGAGCTCGAAAACCTCCCAGCCACCGGCAGTCTCGCGTTTCACGAGCGCCCGGCCGTCCCGGATCTCGATCGATTTCACGCCGGTCACGCACGGCAGGTTGAGCGCGTGGGCAACCCGGATCGCCACCTGGTAGTCCCCCGAATCCGCCGCCTCGTTGCCGAACAGCAACAGGTCGAACGCCTCCTCCTGTCCGATCTGCTCCGCGATGGCCCGCGCCGTCGCCTGCGGGTCCCAGTCGGCACCATCGGTCTCGAGCAGCACGCCGCGGTCGGCGCCGATCGCCATCGCGTCGCGGAGCTGTTCCTCGGCCTCGGGCGGGCCGAGCGTCAGGACGACGGTCTCGCCGCCGTTCGCCTCGACGAGGCGGACCGCCTCCTCGACCGCGCACTCCTCGTGCGGGCTCACGGTGAACCCGAGGAACCGGGTATCGATCGCGCGCGCATCCTCGGACAGGACGATCTTTCCGCCGGTGATCGGAACCCGCTTCACGCAGACGAGGATCCGCACGGGGCTACGACTTCATCCGTTCGTTGCCGGGGTCGAACAGCGGCGTGTTCCCGACCACGGCGACGGTCGCCGGGTACCGCTCGCCGAAGTACTCGACCGCGAGCTCTGTGCCCTCGCGTGCGAACGCAGGGGGCAGGTACGACATCAGCAGGTGCTTGCCCACCGAAGGTCCGGACCCGGCGCTCGTCACGTACGAGCGGCGGCCGAGCGCATCCTCGATCGGGTCGCCGTCCCGGGTCAGGATCGGCTCGCGCCCGAGCATGTAGCGCTTGACGCCGCTCGAGGACGTCGGATCGTCCACCGTGAGGGTGCACAGCATCGTGACCGGCTCCTGCGACCGCTGGCGCAGGTACGCCTCGCGGCCGATGAACGCCTCGTCCTTGACGGTCGGCCTCGCCATCGCCGCCTCGACGAGGTCGTACTCGAGCTCGAGCTCGTTCCCGTGCGCCCGGTAGCTCTTCTCCAGGCGCCCCGTCGTCAGGTACACGCCGACGCCCACCGGCAGGACCCCGTGTTCCTGGCCCGCCTCCCACAGCGTGTCCCACAGTCGCGCGCCCTGCTCCATCGGGACGTACAGCTCCCATCCGAGCTCGCCCACGTAGGAGATCCGCGACGCGAGGGTGTGGACCGTCCCGATGTCGATCCATCGGCACCGCGCGAAGCCGAACCCCTCGTGCGATACGTCGTCGTCCGTCACGGCGCCGAGCACGTCTCGAGCCCGAGGTCCCCACACCCCGAGCGTGGTCCACGCCGACGTCTGGTCGTCCAGGTGCGCCGAGCCGTCGTCCGGTAGGTGATCGACGAGCCACTTGCGGTCGATCCGGCCCGAGGCCCCACCGGTCACGACCCGGAACACCTCCGGGGCCAGCCGCATGATCGTGAGGTCGGCCTTCACCCCGCCGGCCTCGTTCAGCAACGACGTGTACACGACGCGGCCGGTCGGTACATCCATCCGCGCGACGGCCATCCGTTGCACGAACCCGAGGGCGCCGGGCCCGGTCACGTCGAAGATCGCGAACGCGGACAGGTCCACCATCCCCACGCGTTCGCGCATCGCGAGGTGTTCCGCGTTGATGATCGGCGACCACCAGCGCGACTCCCACTCGGCCTCCCGGGGCATCACGCGATCCCCGTACCCTTCGCCGAGCCCAGCGTTCGACTCGTACCAATGCGGCCGCTCCCAGCCGCCGCCCTCGATGAAGACGGCGCCCAGCGCCCGCTGGCGGTCGAAGAAGGGGCCGACGCGCACCGCCCGGTTCGATGCCCACTGCTCGGCCGGGTGCACGATGCCGTACGTCTTGTTGTAGCCCTCGTCGGCTCGGGCGCGGATGTGCGTCGTGGTGCGCTGGTGCTCGTAGAAGCGCGCGATATCCGAGCCGTGCGGGTCGATCTCCGGGCAGCCGTCGGTCATCCACTCGGCGATGGTCTTCGCGATCCCCGGCCCCTCCTTCACCCAGATCGCGGCGGCCGACCACAACCCCTTGACCTCCGGGGTCTCACCGAGGAGCGGGTTCCCGTCCGGCGTGAGCGAGAGCAGGCCGTTGATCGCGTACTTCACGCCGACGCGCTCGTCCCCGACGATCTCGGGCATCAGCTCGAGCGCGTCCTCCATCTGCGCGTCGAAGTCCTCCTGGGTGAACGGCAACTCGGTCGGGCTCATCGCGGACGCCTCGATCGAGGGGATGTCGTTGGCGTCCATCAGGATCGGGCGGTGGGCATAGGAGCCGATCTCGAGCTCGCTCCCGTGCTGGCGCTCGTACATGTTCGTGTCCATGTCGCGCACGATCGGGAACTCGATCTCGCCCACGCTGTCGGCGAACATCGGGACCGGTCCCACGTCGATCATCTGGTGCACGGCCGGCGCGAGCGGGATCGACGCGCCTGCCATCGCCGCGATGCGAGGGCTCCAGACGCCGCAGGCGACGACGACCACCTCGGTCCGGATCTCACCGAGGAGGGTCCGGACGCCCGCGATCCGGCCGCGCTCGACGTCGATGCCCGTCACCTCGTTGTTCGCCGAGACCGAGAGCGCTCCCATCGCCTGCGCCTGCTCGCGCATGAGCGTGCCGGCTCGAAGTGAGTCGACGACGCCGACGCCCGGCGTGAAGAAGCCACCGAGGATCGCGTTCTCGTCGACGAACGGCACGAGCTTGCGGACCTCGGCCGGGGTGAGGAGCTCGACGGGCTCGATCCCCCAGGACTTCGCGGACGTGACGCGGCGCTTGAACTCCTCCAGACGCTCGGGCCTGCGCGCGACCTCGATCCCGCCGCTCTCGGTGAACACGCCGAGCTCGCGGTACTGACGGACGCTGTCCAGCGTGAAGGCGGTCATCTCCTTGGAGTGGTCGACGAGGTAGATGAAGTTCGAGGCGTGGCCGGTCGAGCCGCCGGGGTTCGGCATCGGGCCCTTGTCGATCAGCACGACCGGGTTCCATCCGAGGCGTGCCAGATGGAACGCCATGCTGTTGCCGACGATGCCGGCGCCGATCACGACCGCCTGTGCGCTCTGCGGAACGTCGTCTGCCATGCCCGTCCTTCCACCGACACTGGCCGTGCTTCGAACGTGCGGCGCTACACGCTACCGGTTCGGTTGCGGAGCCGCAGCCGAGCGGTGCGCATCGGGCAGCTCCGAGGCCACCCCCGCGCGCTCCCGCCGCCGACGCGACAAGGGCGGTCCCGAAGGACCGCCCTTGTCTGTACGGTTCGACCGTCTATCCGAGTGCGGCGTCGACCCAAGGCTGCCAGACGGCGTTGTTCGCTTCCACCCAGGCCTGGGCGGCCGTCTCCGGATCCTGGCCGTCGACGTCGATCCCCCTCGCGATCTCCTCCTGCGTGAGGTTCTCGTAGCTCATAGCCGACAGGAAGGCGAGGGCCTCCGGGGCCTTGCTCTCCAGGTCCGCGCTGAACGCCTTGAACAGGACGTCAGGCGGATAGTCGCAGGCGTAGCCATCGCCACCGGCGGCGGCAGCAGCCGTGCACTCCTCGGTCACTTCGGGGAGAGCCACTTCGGTGAGGTCGTAGACGGTGTTGCCCCAATGGGGCGTGTACCAGTAGAAGAGCAATGGCTCTTCGTTCGCGAGCGCCTGGTCGAGCTCGGCGAGCAGCGCAGCCTCGGAGCCGGCCACGACGACCTCGAAGTCCAGGCCCAGGGTCTCGACGATCTCCGCATCGAAGGACACGAAGCTCGGATCGCCGTCCAGCATCTGCCCCAGGTCACCGGTTTCTGCGGTCGCGAATAGCGAGGCGTTCGCGTTCAGCCCTTCGAGCGTCGCGATCTCCGGGTATTCTTCGACCACGTACGTCGGGACGTACCATCCGATCTTCCCGACGACGCCCAGCTCGCCGCCGTTGACGACGCTTCCATCGCCATCGATGTAGGTCGCGATGTCCTCTTGGTGACCCGAGGGCCACACCTCGAGCGTGGCGTCGAGGTCGCCGGCCGACAGCGCCGGGAACTGCGCGAATTCGTCGATCTCCACCAGCTCGACGGCGTACCCGAGCTCCTGCTCGAGCAGGATCTTCGCGACGTTCGCGTTCACCGCGGACCCCGTCCAGGGGTTCACCGCGATGCTGACGGTGATGCCCTCTCCCGGCAGCGCCTCGACCCCGGTTCCGCCACCCGTGGTCTCACCGCCGTCGCCGGCATCCGAGCATGCAGCGGTGACCATCGCGAGTCCCAGCGCGAGAGCCGCCACCGCGAGCCATCGGTTCCTGTTCCTCCTCATCCGCCCTCCTTCCGACCCCAGTAGCTTCCCAACCTTCACTCCTTGTCTGTCATACGGTCTGTGACATCGCACGAGCCTTGGAGATCTCCTTCCGCCGCATCCCCTCGTCGACGCCGATCGCCTGCGTGATCCGATCGAGCACGATCGCGAGGAGGACGATCGCCGTGCCTGCCTCGAAGCCGAGCGGGATCTCGCCCTTCGTGAGTCCGAACACGACCTGGAGCCCGAGACCCTCGGCACCGACGAGTCCGGCGATGATGACCATCGACAAGGACAGCATGATCACCTGGTTGATGGCGAGCATGATCCCGCTCCTGGCGAGAGGGAGCTGCACCTTCGTCAGGACCTGCATCGGGCTCGAGCCGTACGCTTCGGCCGCCTCGACGGTCGAGTGAGGAACCTGGCGGATCGCAAGGTTCGTGATCCGGATACCGACCGGAAGCGCGTAGATCACCGAGGCGATCACGCCGGGCACCCGTCCGACGGCGAACAGGGCAACCACCGGGACCAGATAGACGAAGGCGGGCATGACCTGCATCGCGTCCAGGATCGGACGCAGAACCCGCTCGAACCCGTCGCTGCGTGCGGCGAGCACCCCGAGCGGGATCGCGAGCACGAGGGCGATCACGACCGTGACCACGACGAGACTGAGCGTGACCATCCCGTCTTCCCACATCCCAAGCAGACCGATGCCGAGGAACGAGAGCCCGGAGAACGCCGCGAGCTTCCATCCCGAGACTCGCCACGCGACGAGCGCGAACCCGCCCGCGACCATCCACCACGGGATCCCGAGGAGGAGGCGCTCGATCGGGTCGAGGCAGTACAAGATCAAGAAGTCACCGATCGCCGAGGTCAGACCGAGCAAGTTCGCCTGGATCCAGTCCACGACCTCATTCGTGGGCGTGACCAGGTCGATCCGCGGGCTTGCCGGGAAGTCCTGCTGTGCCAGAACCTCTCGCCCGATCAGCACCGCGGCAACGGTCACCGCGATCGCGCCCACGACGACGACCTTGCGCGGGATCTCCCGCCCGAACAGCGTCGACCCACGACCCCTCGTGACCCGATCGCGCTTGCTCCACGCATCGCTGACGCGGTCGAGCACGATGGCGAGCACGACGATCGCTATCCCCGCGTTCAGCGCGATGCCGACGTTCAATCGTTGCAACCCGTCGAGCACCTCCCGGCCCAGGTTCTCGACCCCGACGATGGCCGCGATCACCACCATCCCGAACGCCAACAGCAGGGCCTGGTTCACTCCGAGCATCAGGCTGGGCCTCGCGAGCGGGAGTTGGATCTTCCGCAGGACCTGCCTCGTCGTCGCCCCGAACGCCGTTCCGACCTCGAGCGAAGAGGTCGGCACCTGGCGAACACCATGGCTCGTCAACCTGATCAACGCCGGCATCGCGAAGATCACCGTCGCGATGAGAGCAGTCGCGACACCGATGCTGAAGAAGATCACGAGAGGAAGCAGATACACGTACGCCGGCATCGTCTGCGCCGTGTCGAGGATGGGACGCAGCCGCTTCTCGACACGCGGGTTCCGCCCGGACCAGATCCCAAGCGGGACGCCGATGAGCAAGCAGATGAGGACCGAGATGATCATGAGAGCGAGCGTCTGAAGGCTGCGCTCCCACAGGTCGACGACCCCGAGGTACGTGAAGCCCAACACCGCGAGGAGTGCCTTGCGCCAGCCGGCGGCGACGAGCGCCAGCGCGCCAGCACCCACGATCACACCCAAGAACGTCATGCGCTCGAGCAAGAGCAACAGGTTGTCGTAGACGGCTTGGGACGCCTCCTTGATCGGCGTGAAGAGGTAGAGGAACAGGGGACTCGTGTCCCGGTTTTCGAGCGCCCATCGCTGCAGATCGCCGAAGATGTCGCCGACGTGCACCCGCCAGGTCTCGGGGAACCCTCCGCCGAGTTGGACCCCGACCACGAGGGCGGCGATCGTCCCGGCGAGCCAGTACGGCCACCACCTTCGCCGCACCGGTGGGGCAACCGCCGCCGGCGGGGCATCGAGCGCGGCGGGAGCCGTGCGAGTCGGCGTCGCCGTGTCCGCCATCAGCGCCGATCCTCGATCAGTGATGACATCACGGCGTCGCGGTCGACGAGACCGACGACGGTGTCGCCCTCCACCACACGGATCACCGTATCCCGCGTGGCCACCATCGGGATCAGTTCCTGGAGGAGGGTCCCCGGCGCCACGGACGGACCGTCCTCGCGCCCGTCGCCGATGCTTTCGCGCATGATCGCGCGGGCCGTGAGCACGTGGGTTCGAGGAACGTCCTTCGTGAAATCGGCGACGTAATCATCAGCTGGGTGCGCAACGATGTCCTCGGGCGCCCCGACCTGGACGAAGTGCCCATCCTTCATGATCGCGATCCGGTCCCCGAGTTTGAGCGCTTCCATGAGGTCGTGCGTGATGAAGATCATCGTCTTGCGGAGATCGTGTTGGAGTCGGACGACTTCATCCTGCATATCCCGTCGGATGAGCGGATCGAGGGCGCTGAACGGCTCGTCGAACAGCATGATCTCAGGGTCGGTCGCGAGCGCACGAGCCAGGCCGACCCGTTGCTGCATACCGCCCGAGAGCTCCTCGGGATAGTGGTCGCCCCAACCGGAGAGCCCAACGACGTCGATCACCTCGCGGGCTTTCTCGGTTCGCTCCTGCTTGTCCACACCGCGGACCTCGAGCCCGTAGCCGACGTTGTCGACGATCCGCCGATGCGGGAGGAGGCCGAAGTGCTGGAAGACCATGCTGATCTTGTGCCGGCGGATCTCCCGGAGCCGTTCGGCGCCGACCGTCATCACATCCTCGCCGTCGACCACGATCTCCCCGACCGTGGGGTCGTGGAGCCGGTTGAGCATCCTCACAAGCGTCGACTTGCCCGAGCCGGAGAGCCCCATCACCACGAAGACCTCGCCCTGCGCGACGTCGAACGAGACGTCCTTGACCGCTGCCACGCAGCCGGTCTTCTCGAGCAGCTCCGGGCGCGGAAGGTCTGCCTCGGGCGAGCCGACGATGCGTTCGGGGTGCGGACCGTAGACCTTCCAGAGGCCGCGGCAGGAGACCGTCACGTCCGTCTGCGCCTCGGGCACCCTGGGATCCCCCCCACCGAACGGTCCGAACCAAGCCCGTCGCCGGTCCGCCGCTTCGGATGACGCATCTTGTGCCTGAGGCGCAGCATCGCGCAAGCCAGCAACCGCGCATCGGCGACGTGGCGCGCGTAGCTGCCCGCCGGGCGGCTCGGTTCGACACGGACACGCACGTTCGCCGGGTGCGGGGTACCATCCTTCCTCTCGGCACCTGGGGGGTGGCTTCGACGAGGGGTCGACGGGTTGGCTCGATCGTCACGGTGCTCATCGTGCTCGCGTCGCTGGGCTCGATCGCCGCAGACGAGCAGGACGCGGGACGCTCCAAGGACTGGCGCCTGGGCTACGACCAGGCGTTCGACGCCAAGATCAACGTCTTCAAGGCACAGGTCGCCGCCTCGTACTTCGTGTTCACCGAGGTCTACGACACGTTCCCGTACAACTGGCGCTTGTCGGACGCAGGACCTGACCTCGAGAACTCGCTCGTGACGGCTCGCGAGATCTCCGAGGACGGGCTCGTGTACACGTTCTACCTTCGCGAGGGGGTGAGATGGAGCGACGGCGAAGCGTTCAACGCCGACGACGTGGTCTTCACCTATAACGCGTACCGAGACGCCAAGCAGAACGTCCTGGCCGGCTACGTCTCGAACATGGACTCGATCGAGAAGGTCGACGATTACACGGTCGTCTATACGCTGAAGCGGCCCGACGCGCGGGTCCTCACGGCCTACACGCCGGTGCTCCCCGAGCACGTCTGGGGGGACCAAGCGCTCGACGAGATCCAGAACTTCTCTCCCTGCTGCCCGATCGTCGGCACCGGCCCGTTCACGATCACCGAGTACGACCCGAAGGGGACCACGATCTTGGAGCCGAACCCGTACTTCTGGGGCCCGGAGGGTCAGATCGAGCGGATCCTCATGATCAAGTACGGCGACAAGGAGGCGCAGCTCCGCGACATCAAGCTGAACCAGCTGGACGCGATCATGATCGGCGACACGAAGTGGGTCGCAGGCATCGAAGACGATCCGTCGCTCCAGGCATGGTCGATCCCCTCGCCGGGATTCAGCTCGATCGCGTTCAACCTGTGTCCCCCGGAGAACGTCAACCCGGACAACTCGTGCACGGGTCCGGCCGAGGGCGTGAACTGGCAGGTCGTCCAGGACCTCGCGATCCGGCAGGCGCTCGCGTGGGCCATCGACCGGCAGGATCTGGTCGACACCGTCTTCAGCGGCCAGGCCACGCCCGGGAACGGCCTCATCTCGCCCTTCTACAAGCGGTACTACACGAGCTACGCCGAAGATCCGGAGATCGGCTACCGCTACGACCCCGATCGCGCCCGGCAGATCCTGGCCGAGGGCGGATGGGCGTGTCCGAGCGACGGTGTCTGCACGAAGGACGGGATCCCGGCCCAGTTCGAGCTGCTCGTCCGCAGCGAGGTCCAGCAGGAGCAGAACGCGGCGAAGCGGATCGTGGCATGGGCGGCGGACGTCGGCATCCAGATCGACCTGTCGATCGTCACGACCGACGCCATGATCGGCCTGAACTATGAGCAGAGTCCCGAGGACAAGAACAAGTACCAGCCGAACTTCGACGCGTTCCTGTGGGGATGGGCCGGCGACCTGCCGAGCCCCGACTTCAACTTCGAGGTCACACTCTGCGGGGGCTACTGGTCGGACACGTTCTACTGCAACCCGGAGGAGTACGACCCGCTGCCCAAGGCGGCGCTCCGCGAGCTCGACTTCGAGCGCCGAGTGGAGCTCATGCACGAGGCGGAGCGGATCGTGCTGCGCGACTCGCCGTACCTCATCCTCGTCCACAACGCCCAGATCCAAGTGACGCGGACGGACACGTGGACCGGCTACGCTCCCCAGCCCGAGCCGAACGGGTTCCCGTTCTCGGCGTCGTGGCTCCAGCTCCAGATCCTCGAGCCGGGTGAGGCGGCCTCGACAGACTACGCCGGTGCGGCGTTCTCGATCGTCGGCCTGCTGGCCGGGATCGTGATCGTCGTCGCGGCCTCGCGATGGCGCCGCCGCCGCGAGGAATCCGGGCCGCTCGAGCTCGCGCCGGAGGGCGCCTCGGCCCGCGAGCTCGTGGGGGCGGGTGACCGTCGGGCGTGAGACACGTCCTGATCAAGATCGGCATCGCGCTCGGGACGTTGGGGTTCGTCCTGGTGTTCAACTTCTTTCTCTTCCGGGTCGCCGGCGATCCCGCGAAGGATCTGCTCCGCAACCCGAGGATCACGCCCGAGGCTCGCGAGGCGCTGATCGAGGAGCGCGGCCTGAACGAGGGCCTCGTGACCCAGTTCCGGATCTACCTCGTGAACACGCTCTCGGGCGAGCTCGAGACGAGCTACTCGACGAACCGGCCCGTCCTGACGGAGATCACCGAGGCGCTGCCGAACACGATCCTGCTGGTCGGGACCGCGACGCTCCTGTCGGCGTTCATCGGCTCGTGGCTGGGAGTCGTCGCCGCGTCGCGACGCGGCCGGGCCTCCGACACGGGCATCACGCAGGGCTCGCTGATCCTCTACTCGATGCCGGAGTTCTGGCTGGGGATGATCCTGATCTGGTTGCTCGCCGTCACGCTCGGCCTGTTCCCCACCGGCCTCAAGGTCAACCCGGGGCAGGAATTCTCCAGCGTCGGCTACGTGTGGAACGTGATCCAGCATGCCGCGCTGCCGATCCTCACCCTGACGCTGGGGCTGCTCGGGCAGTACGTCGTCATCATGCGGTCCGCCCTCGCCGACGTGCTGAACGAGGACTTCGTGACGACCGCCCGGGCGATCGGACTGCCCAACTACCGCGTCCTGCGGGACCATGCCGTCCGCAACGCACTGCTGCCCGTCGTGACGCTCGTGTCGTTGAACCTCGGCTTCGTCGTCTCCGGCGCGATCACGATCGAGGCGCTGTTCTCGTGGCCCGGGATCGGACAGCTCACCGTGGACGCCATCAACACCAAGGATCTGCCGATGCTCCAGGGGATCTTCCTGTTCACCTCGGCGGCGGTCATCATCGCGAACCTGTTCGCCGACATCTTGCTCACCTACCTCGATCCCAGGGTCCGGGTGAGCTGAGTGTCCGCCACCGCCACGCCCCCGCCGCAGCAGTCCACCACGGCGATCCTTTCGGGGAGCAAGGGGCTGTTCGGCCGGCTTTCGACGACGGCGAACCGGTCGTTCAAGCTGCTGGTCCGGTCGAAGTCGGGCCTGATCGGACTCGGCATCCTGAGCGTCTTCACGCTGATCGCGATCATCGGCCCCTGGATCGCGCCCCAGGATCCGAACGCCTCCACGTCGTTCTCGGACCAGATCCTCGCCCCTCCGTCTTCCGAGTACCTCCTCGGGACGGACGACAACGGACGCGACGTGCTCTCCCAGCTGATCCTGGGCACGCGGATCTCGATGTTGGTCGGATTCGCGGCGGCCATCGTCTCGGCTGTGATCGGCTCGATCGTCGGCATCAGCGCGGGTTATTTCGGAGGCTGGACCGACCGGATCCTGACCGCGATCGACGACTGGTTCCTCGTGATCCCGTTCCTCCCGCTCGCGATCGTGCTGGCAACGTTGCTGGGGGACGCGGCGAACTCGCTGCCGCTGGGTCGGGTGTTCATCCTGATCCTCGTCATCGGCCTCACGGGCTGGGCCGGGACCTCGCGCATCATCCGGAGCCAGGTGCTCTCGTTGAAGCAGCGGGTGTTCGTCGAGCGCGCGAGGGCCCTCGGTTCGACGACGCCGTGGATCATCCGCAAGCAGATCCTACCGAACGTCCTGCCGCTGATCTTCGCGAACACGGTGCTGATCATCGCGATCTCGATCCTCACCGAGTCGACGCTTTCGTTCCTCGGTCTCGGCGACCCGTCGCGGGCGTCGTGGGGCCAGATGCTGAACGCCGCCAACGACTCGGGCGCGATGGCCCAGGGCGCGTGGTGGTTCTTCGTCCCGCCGGGCGTGTGCATCGTCCTGGTGGTCATCGCCTTCACGATGGTGGGCTACGCCATCGAAGAGATCGTGAACCCGAAGCTCCGGGAACGGCGGTGAGCCGGTGTCGGTGACCGCAACGACCCCCGCCACCGCCACCCGCGCCACAGGCGACGTGCTGCTGAACGTCGAGGGTCTCGCGGTGGCCTATCGGGACGCCGCCGGGAACGAGATCCGACTCGTCGACGACGTCTCCTTTTCGCTGCGCCGAGGCGAGGCGCTCGGGCTGGCCGGCGAGTCCGGTTGCGGCAAGACGACGACGGCGCTCTCGATCCTCGGGCTGCTCCCGACCAACCTCTACCGAGCGGCCGGGACGATCACC
>Ga0187893_10006308_pt1 | contig 20407 bp, 14 predicted proteins | sample MA1701074metaG_FD_139574 | JGI IMG/M metagenome (GOLD analysis project Ga0187893, IMG submission 139574) | White microbial mat communities from a basaltic lava cave in the Kipuka Kanohina Cave System on the Island of Hawaii, USA - MA170107-4 metaG ...
CAGAAAGCTTCTCCAGCATCGAAAGAAAACTCAGGAAAGCGGCGTCCCTTGCGGCGAAACGCTAGCCCCGTCCGGCGCTACATTCTTCGCAACATCTTAGGAACTGCGGAAAACGGGGCTAGCTCAGTACTTCGGAAGACTCGGGTCGATCCGGTCCGCCCAGGCGAGGATCCCTCCCTCGAGATTTCGGACCTTCTGGAATCCAGCGTCGAGAAGGAACTGCGTCGCCTTCGCGCTTCGTGCGCCGCTACGGCAGTAGACGACGATGTCCTTGGCCGAGTCGAGTTTGTTCACTTCATGGGGAAGGCGCCCGAGCGGGATCAGGGTCGCGCCCTCGAGGCGCACGATGTTCCACTCGTGCTGCTCGCGGACGTCGAGGACGAAGACGTCGGCACGCTCGTCGACGAGCTCCTTCAGGCCCTCGACGGTGATCGTCGGAACTCCCATCTTCCTCTCCACCTCCCTGGCCTGAGGTATACCACAGAACTCCTCGTAGTCGATGAGCTCGCGGATGCGCGGCCGCTCGCCGCAGATCGGGCAGTCGGGGTCTTTCCTCTGGCGGAGCTCGCGGAACTTCATCTGGAGGGCGTCGAAGACCAGGAGCCGGCCGATCATGGGCTCGCCGCGGCCGAGCACGAGCTTCAAGACCTCGAGGGCCTGGAGCGAGCCGACGATCCCGGGAAGGACCCCGAGGACTCCTCCCTCGGCGCAGCTCGGGACGAGCCCGGGAGGGGGCGGCTCGGGATAGAGGCAGCGGTAGCAGGGTCCGCGGCGTGCATCGAAAACGGAGACCTGGCCCTCGAACCGGAAGATGCTGCCGTAGACGTTGGGTTTCCCCGAGAGGACGCAGGCGTCGTTCACGAGGTAGCGGGTCGGAAAGTTATCGGTGCCGTCGACGATGACATCGTAGTCGCGGAAAAGAGCGAGGGCGTTCTCCGAGGAGAGGCGCGTCTCGTGACCTTCGATCTCGATGTGAGGGTTGATGCCTGAAAGGCGGTCTTTCGTCGCCTGGAGCTTGGGCCGGCCCACGTCCGCTGCGGAGAACGTGACCTGGCGCTGGAGGTTCGAGGCGTCGACGACGTCGAAGTCCACGATGCCGAGGCGGCCGATTCCGGCAGCCGCGAGGTACATCCCGAGGGGCGCCCCGAGGCCGCCCGCCCCCACCATGAGGACGCTCGCCGACTTGAGCTTCGCCTGCCCCTCCATGCCGACCTCGGGCATGATGAGATGCCGGCTGTAGCGCTGGATCTCCTCCCGGCTGAAGGTGACCTCTCCCTCCACCACGGCCGGGCTTCCCGCTCCGCCCGCGATCGAGGGCACGATGCTGACGACGTCCTTCTCCGAGACTCTGGTGTCGAACCGATCGAGGGAGCGGATGTCGTCCTCGTTCACGTAGACGTTCACGAAGCTCCGGAGCTTTCCGGAGTCGTCGAAGAGGTGTTTCCTCAGATCGCGATAACGATCCGTGAGGTTGTCGAGAAGGTCGCGGACGAGCGCGCCCTCGATCTCAACCGTTTCCTTCTGGTCGGTAAAGGGCCTGAGAGGCGTGGGAATGAGCACCTTCACGGGCATGATCGTTTCTCCTGTTCCAGGCTTTCCTCGAGGAACTCGCTTCGGTCTTCGCTCAGCACGAAGGACCGCATCTCCTTGGGCGTACCGGCCTCGACCGCGAGGATCACGTACGAGAAGAACGGGAGAGCGTGCTCGAGGTCGAAGGCCGAGGGGTAGGCCGGATGATCGGGATGGGAGTGGTAGAAGCCGAGAAGGGTAAGCCCGCTCCGGCTCGCTTCCGCCTCCGCCCGGCGATAGTCGGCAGCGGTGACCACGAAGCGGCGATGCCGTTCATCATCGCGGGCGTTCACCATGGGCGACGCGCGCAGGACATGCTTTCCAGCGGCGGTCGTCGCTCCGTAGAGGACGCCGCAGGCCTCCTCGCGGTAGCTTTCGCGGCCGTGGAGCCGGATCGCCTCCGCGGCCTGGTCAGGCAAGAGGATCATTGCGATACGGTCCCTCCGAAAGCGATCGCGTGCCGCTGTCGGGGAAAACGGTCACCACCACACCTTCCTGGATGCGTTCCGCCACCTGAAGGGCCGCGGTCAGCGCCGCCGCCCCGGAGACGCTCACCAGAAGGCCGTCCTCTCGCGCGAGACGGAGTGCCGTCTCGTAGGCTTCCTCCGTCGAGACCGATAGGCGCTCATCGGCGAGCGTCGGGTCGTAGATTCGGGGCACCAGACTCGAGGCCATGTGCTTCCAGCCCTCGATGCCGTGGAAAGGTCCATCCGGCTCGACGGAAATGCAGCGGACGGATGCCGAGAGCTCCTTGAGCCTCCGGGTCGTGCCGACGAACGTGCCGCTCGTCCCGAGGCCGCAAACGAAGTGCGTCACCCGGCCCTCCGTCTGGGCCCAGATCTCGTTCGCCGTTTCCCGATAGTGTGCCTGCCAGTTCGCGTCGTTTCCATACTGGTCGGGGTAGAAATAGGCCCCCGGGTCGGAGGCCGCGATGCGCCCGGCCTCCTGGATCGCGCCATCGGTCCCCTCGAGGGCGCTCGTTTCGACGATTTCGGCTCCATAGGCGCGGAGGAGGAGCTTACGCTCGGCGCTCGCGCTCGCGGGCACGCAGAGCTTGACGGGATATCCGAACGCCGCCCCCAGCATGGCAAGAGCGATTCCCGTATTGCCGCTCGTCGCCTCGAGAATCGTCTTTCCGGGCCGGAGCTCTCCGGTCTCCTCGCCCCGCCGGAGCATGCGGAGGGCGGGCCGATCCTTCACGGAGCCTCCCGGATTGAACCACTCCGCCTTCGCTGAAACTTCGACGTTCGGAATGTGGGCAGCGAGCCGTTGGATGCGGAGAAGTGGCGTGTTGCCTATGAGATCGGGGATGGAGCGCCCAAGCTCGCCCACCCCCGCTCGGGGTGAAACCAGCGGTTGCGTCGACATGAGGGTTCCATCACGCCCATCCTAGTAACGCTGACTATTCTTGTCAAATAAACAATAGAGGGGCGGAAACAATCGGGTGGTACTTGTTCCTTTTTCGCGAAAAACCTAGGATCGTCAGGACTTTTTTCACGGGAGGAGCTCATGCGCTGGACGAGCGGGGGACGGAGCGCGAACCTGGAGGACCGGAGGGCGCAAACCGGTGGGGGGCGGATGATGCGCGGAGGGGGCATCGGCTGCGGGACGCTCCTCCTGCTCATCGTGCTCAGCGTCATCTTCAAGCAGGATTTCCTCTCGCTCCTCGGCCCCGCTCTCATGACCGAGGAAACGAGCGCGCCCGGGCCGTCCACGGCTGAGGACTTCAGAACGACCCCCGAGGAGGAAGAGCTCGTGGACTTCATGTCCTTCGTGCTCGACGACCTCCAGGCGACGTGGCGGGAGGTCCTGCCCCGGGCCGGGGCCAACTACCAGGACGCGCGGATGGTCCTCTTCCGCGACGGCATCCGCTCCGGCTGCGGCGGCACCAGCTCTTCGACCGGTCCCTTCTACTGCCCCGCGGATTCCAAGGTCTATCTGGATCTAAGCTTCTTCGACGAGCTCCACCGCCGGTTCGGAGCGCCCGGCGACTTCGCGCAGGCGTACGTCATCGCCCATGAGATCGGGCACCACGTGCAGAACCTTCTCGGCATCGAGCGCGAGGTCCGGAGGCTCCAGGGGCAGAACCCCGGGGCGGCCAACGACCTTTCCATTCGGATGGAGCTTCAGGCGGACTGTCTCGCGGGCGTCTGGGGGAACTCGACGGCTCAGCGGGGAATCCTCGAGAGAGGCGACGTCGGGGAGGGCCTCGCGGCCGCGGCCGCCATCGGGGACGACCGGATCCAGCGGCAGACTCAGGGCTACGTCGCTCCCGAATCCTTTACCCACGGCTCCTCGCAGCAAAGGGTCGGATGGTTCCGCAAGGGCCTTTCGACGGGCGACCCCGATAGCTGCGACACGTTCTCCAACGACTCCTTCTGAACCCATGCATCGCCGCGAATTCCTGGCCGCGACCGTGGCGTTTCTCACGGCGCCGCCTCTCCGAGGGGCCGAGCGCACGCGCCTGATTCTTCTCGGGACCGCGGGCGGCCCGAGACCGAAGGCCGACCGCGCCGCATCCTCCCAGGTCATTCTGGCGTCGGGTCGCGCCTACGTCGTCGACTGCGGCGACGGAGTCGCCCAGAGGCTCGCGGCCGCGGGCGTGCGCCTCGATACGCTCGAGAAAGTCTTCATCACCCATCACCACTCGGACCACAATGCCGACTACGGGAACCTCCTGCTCCTCGCCTGGGCGAGCGGCCTCAAGACTCCCGTCGAGGCCTACGGTCCTCCGCCCCTCGAGCGCATGACCCGCCTCGTCTTCGAGCTCAACCAGTTCGACATCGAGACCCGCATCGCGGATGAGAACCGCGTGCCCCTGGCTCCTCTGGTGCGCGCGAAAGAGATCACAGCAAGCGGGCCCGTCGTCGATGACGGCCGGGTGCGGGTGCGCGCCGTTCTCGTCCCCCACCCTCCGATCGAGCACGCGTTCGCCTACCGCTTCGACACCGAGGACCGGTCGATCGTGCTCTCGGGGGACACCGCCTTCTCCAAGGACCTTCTCGAGCTCGCCCGGGGAGCGGACGTCCTGGTTCACGAAGCGCTCTATCTCCCGGGCATCGAGAGAACGGCGGCGAAGGTGGCGAACGCGCCAGGTCTCTTCGACCACATCGTGCGCTCTCACACCTCAGTAGAAGACGCGGCTCGGCTCGCCGCCGAGGCGGGGGTTACGACTCTCGTCCTATCCCACCTCGTACCGTCCGACGATCCTCTGGTCACCGAGGATCATTGGCTTACCGCCGCGAGGAAGCACTTCTCGGGCGAGATCAAAGTCGCGCGGGACCTTCTCGAGGTTTGACCCTTCTTTAGGCTGACCGCAGAGCATCGCTCCGGATGGGCATGGTCCGGATGCGGACTCCGGTCGCGTGGAATACCGCCGCCGCGATCGCGGGAGCGACGGCGATGATCGGCGTCTCTCCTGCGCCGACCGAAGGCAGGTCCGGCCGGTCCACGAGGATCACATCCATGGGAACCAGGTCCCGTGTGCGCGGCACCTGGTACATCGAGAACCGCGGATTCGTGACCCGGCCGTTCTCGAACCGGATCTCCTCTTTGAGCGCGCCGCCGAGGCCCATGATGATCCCGCCTTCGACCTGGGCCCTGAGGTTTCCCGGGTTCTGGATGGCACCGCACTCGTAGGCCTCGACGATCTCCTCGACCACCACCTTCCCGCGGGAGGGATCGATCTTGACGGCAGCGCAGGTGGCGACGAAAGAGCCTTTCTCCGTCCCGCAGGCAATCCCGACGCCCCGTCGTCCGTTTCTCGGCGTGAGAGCCTGGACCCGCTCGCGGTACCGGAAGCGATCGGAGGCCTTCTCGAGAACGTCGCGAAGGCGCGGCTCCCTCAGATGGTCGAGCCGGAACGAGAGCGGATCGACTCCGGCGGCGAAGGCCAGCTCCTCCATGAAGGACTCGCGGGCGAACGTGTTCGCCGTCGCGGCGAGCGCCCGGTAAGAGCCTTGCCGCAGAGGTGCCTTCACGGGGATGTACCGCTCCCGCAGGTCCGCGAGAGCGTAGGGACTCCGGAGGGCGGCGGCGCCCGCGTTGTAGCACGTGAAATCCCAGCCGGTGATGGCGCCCGACGCGTCCACCGCGCCCCGGGCCTCGATCAGCGCCGCGGGCCGGAAGTACGCCCAGGTGAACTCCTCCTCGCGCGTCCACCGGAGCGAGACCGGTCGCCCCGCGGCCCGAGCGAGCTTCGCCGCCTCGACCGCCGCTTCACCGGTGTGCTTTCCTCCAAAGCCGCCTCCGGTGTCGGGGACGATCACCCGGACGCGGTCTTCCGGAAGGTCGAACGCCTTCGAGAGCTCCTCGCGAACTCCGTGCGGCCTCTGCGTCCCCGTCCAGACCGTGAGCCCCGAATCCGACCACTCCGCGACCGCGGCCCTCGGCTCCATGGGCGCGTGCTGGATGTAGGAGACCTGGTAGTCGGCCTCGATCTTCTTCGCCCCGCGCGCGAGCCCACTCTCGATCGAACCTTCCTCGCGGCTCCATTCCTCGCGCGCTTCGTCGGCCGGCGCGGAATTCGCTTTCAGATAACGGAAGAGCTCCCCGGTCTTGGGATGCGGCGACTCGGTCCACGTCGCGGTCTTGGCGAGGAGCTCGATCGCGCGGCGCGCGTCGAACGAGGTCGTCGCGGCGCAGCCGACGAAGTCTCCGTCGCGCGCGACCACCACCCCTTCGACCTCGCGCGCGGCGTTCTCGTCCACCGCGGCGAGCCGCGCCCCGTAAGACGGCGGTCTCAGGACGGACCCCCGGAGCATCCCCGGGCGCACGATGTCCGAGGGATAGCGATGGGCGCCGGTCGCGACCTCGCGGCTCGTCGGCTTCCGCGCCGCTCGCCCGAGGACTTTCCAGTCGGAGAACGGGGTGAGCTCGATATCGGCGGGAACGCGGGCGGAGAATGCGGCATCGATGTCCTGCGTGCGCGCAAGCTCTCCCAGAGTGGTCCTTCGTCCGGTCTCGAGTCCGACGATTTCGCCGTCTCGCGCGACGATTCGGCCAGGCTTCGGCTCGACGATGCTCCACAGGCGCGCGGCGAGGCTGATCAACACCTCGCGAGCCGCCGCCGCCGCACTCCGGACGTCGGGAACGGTGTACCCCGTCGTCCGGCTTCCGAACGTTCCGCCGTCGTCGGGAACGAGCGCTGTATCGGCAAGCACCATTCGCACGCGATCGAGCGGAAGCCGAAGCTCCTCCGCCGCCGCCTGGGTGAGCTGAGCGCGGGAGCCCTGTCCGACCTCGACCTTGCTCGAGAAGACGGTGACGATCCCGTCCTCGCCCACGTGCAGGCGCGCGCCGATGACCGGTCCGAGGTCGTCCTTCTCCGCCGCCTCCACGCCCTCGGGCTCGATCGCTGCCGCGACGAGGAGGCCCGCCCCTACGCTTCCCAGGAACCCCCGCCGCGTCCAGGCGAACCGGTACGGCGGAGATTCTCGGAGCTCGAACCGATCGGGCTCGAGGGACTCAGGCGTCCGTTTCATGGTCTTCTCCGCGGAGCTTCGCCGCCGCGAGATCGACGGCGGCGAGGATGTTCGGATAGTTGCAGCAGCGGCAGAGATTTCCGCTCAAGCAGTCGGAGATCTCGTTCAACGTCGGCATCGAGCGCGTCTCGAGGAACGCGACCGTGGTCAGGATCATTCCCGGAACGCAGTACCCGCACTGCATCGCTTGCTTCTCGATGAACGCTTCCTGGACGGGGTGGAGAGCGCTCCCGCCCGAAAGCCCCTCGATGGTCAGGACCTCCCGTCCCTCCGCTTGCGAGACGGGAGTGAAGCAGGAGGTTACGGGGTTTCCATCGATGAGGACGGTGCAGGCGCGGCAGTGCCCTTCTCCGCAGCCGTACTTCGTTCCGGTGAGGTCGAGGTCCTCCCGCAGAACTTCGAGAAGAGGCCGCTCGGGGTCGGTCGTGACCTCATGGCTTCTGCCGTTCACCCGAAGAGTGATGGCCTTCTTCACGCGCACCTCCGCGGCCGCAAATCCTACTTACTATGCCACGTTTCCCAGGCCCTGGCCATCTCCCGGCTGATATTCTTCCGAGGAATGGACCCCATCGCCCATACCCTCGTCGGCGCCGCCCTTGCCAAGAGCGGACTCGAGAAGCGGTCCGGTTACGCCAGCCTCGCGCTCGTCCTCGGCGCGAACCTTCCCGACATCGACGGGCTCACGTACTTCGTGAGCGGTGACCTGGGGCTCTACTTCCGTCGCGGGTGGACTCACGGCCTTCTGGCAATCGCGACCGGGCCTTTCGTCCTGGCGGGCGCTCTCTCGCTCCTCGCTCGCCTTCGCGGCCACGGACGAGCCCGATTCGGACCCCTCGTCTGGCTCAGCCTTCTCGCGCTCGCAACGCACCCCGCCCTTGACTGGTTCAACAACTACGGGATGCGCTGGCTCATGCCTCTCGACGGGCGGTGGTCGTACGGAGATGCGGTTTTCATCGTCGATCCGTGGATCTGGCTCGTGCTCGGGGGCAGCTTGTTCCTCGCGGCGTCCCACGGTGTCGTTCGGCTCATCGTCTGGATCCTGGGCGCAATGGCCGCGTCCTTCATCGTGATCGCAATCGTCCCTGGCCTTCTTCCCTGGAAACTCCTCTTCGTGGCGGGACTACTCGTCGTCGTCATGCTGCGGGCCAACAAGCTCCCCCGAACGCCGGTCGGGAGCGAGAAGCTCGCTCGGGGAGCGATCACCTTCGTCGCGATCTACGTCCTTTCGATGGTGGCGCTCTCGACGGCGGCCCACCGATGGGCGCTCGCGCACCTCCGGACGCAAGGAGTCATCGTCGAAAAGCTCATGGTGGGACCGGCGCCGGTCAGCCCATTCACGAGAGACGTCGTGTTCTCGACCCCCTCGAGCTACCGCTATGGCACGCTTACGATTGGCCCTGAGATGCGGCTCGAGCTCTCCGCCGAATCACTCCCGCGCAACCAGGACTCACCGCTCGTGGCCCGCGCCCTTCGCGCCCCCGAAGTCAAAGGCTTCGCGGTCTGGGCGCGGTTTCCGTGGGCGGAGGTCGACGAGGAAGAGAGGGGCTACCGGATCACTCTCCGGGACGCGCGTTACGCGCGCGACCGGGAGAGCTCCGGATTCGGAACCGCGGTCGTGTTTCTACGGGACTGAGGTCGCGGCCGCGCGCGGAATGGCGACGGGCGTCGCCATGTAGTCGCCGCCGGCGAAGATGTCCTTCACGTGAGTGAGTGCCTCCGCGTCGTAGATCTTCAGCAGGTCTCCCACGCCGCTCACGTAGAGCTTCCCCCCGTCCGTCGAGACGATGAGGGAGTTGTTCGTGCGCCCCTGCTCGACGCCCTGAACGCGCTTGATGATGCGGCGGGATTCCATGTCGATGGAGACGAGCTCTTCGACCCCCGCGTATGCACGCTTGTGATCGGAGGAAAGCGCGAAGAGCCCGACCTTGACGTCCGGTCCGAGCTCGAAGCTCTCGACTTCCTTCTTCATCAGATCGACCGAGAGGACCCCGAGCATCGTCTTCTTCAGGAAGGGGTCCTGGGTTCGATAGATTCCGTAGTAGATGCCAGGCGCCTCCTCCGTCATCCGGGCACCCCGCATGGGACCGTAGCCTGCGAGCACGGGCTTCGAAAGCTTGATGGTCGATGCGATCTGGTTGTCGGAAACCCGAACTTGGTAGATGTCGCGGCCGAAGACGAACATCGAGCTCCCGTCTGGAGAGAACTGGATGTTCGGCCGGAAGCCGCCGGGCTGGACCTCCTTCGGCAGCTTGAGAGAGTCCTTCAGGCGCTTCGCCTCCAGATCGTAAACGAAGATCTCGGGCTCCTCGGGAACGAACCGGTCGATCTCGAGGACCACGGGAGTCGCCGTGACGTAGAGGAGCGTCCCCGAGGGATTCACCGCCACGTTCATGATCCGGATCTGGCGCGACTGGGAGGAGAGCTTCACCGTATCGACGACGGCCCTCTTCTTGAGGTCCACGATCTCGACCGCTTCCATGCGGTCGGTGACGAAGTAGAACTTCGAGAAGTCCGGGGAGTGGGTGGAGTTCGTGGCGGCGCCGTACTTGAGGGCGATATCAGCGACGAACTCCTCCGTCGTCTCGTCGAAGAGCCGGAGCCGGTTCGGCCAGACGCCGAAGAGATGAAGCCGCGACTCCTTGGGATCCGCCGGAGGCGCCGCCTCGGCCGGCAGCAAGCCCACGGACAGGATCGTCGCGGCGAGAAGCCCGGCTCTTCGCCAGCTCATGGGAACACCAGGTCGAGCTTTCTCCAGTCTTGGGTCGCGCTGCCGCAGCCGGAGTGCCAGTCGGGGTTGTTGTTCAGATAGTCGGGCACCTGTGCCGGCCAGTAGCACGTCTTGTAGCAGTCGTAGAGATCTCTCTCGACCGGCTGGCAGAGCCCTGCCGGAGTCCCCATGGCATCGACCTCCCATCCGGGAGAGAAGATGGTGGTGCAGCCCGCCGGGTAGTGCGGCGGCGGCTCCTGCAGGCCGCGCACTTCCCCACCCTCGGCGTCGAGGCGCTCGAACATGGCTTCCGCTTTTCGATTGACCGCTTTCAGATGCTTCATTGCTTGGTTTCTCCTTACGCCGCTCTCGCTCTGTCGAAACGTTCCAAAAACGCAGGATTCCCTTCCAGAATTCTGGCATAACTCCGGAGCGCGAGCTCGGTCCAGCTCCGGATGTAGTCGCAGTAGTGCAGGTTCGGCCTGAACCGGTCCCCGTAGCGCACCTGGGCCTCGTGATAGCACCCGCCCGCGCAGAGGCTTCGCGCCCAGCAGGTGTGACAATCGGTGCGGTTGTCGAGGTGGCCTTTCGCGATGTGCTCGCTTCGCTTCGTATTGTCGATCCCGGAGGACACGTGTCCAAAATCGTGATCGCCGGCCCCCGCGAACCGGTGGCAGAGGCCGAGCTCTCCTCCCGGCGAGACCCCCAGGAGACCGACACCGGCGCCGCAGGGATAGGCTTTCGAGACACCCTGGTGCACCTCGCCCATCATGTCGCTCAGGTTGGCGAAGCCCGTATAGTGGTTGCGGAGCGCTCCCTCGACGAACTCCTCCGCGAGAATCTCGAACTGTTGGAGCAGGCGCTCGAACGCCTTTTCGTCGAGCGAGTAGTCGCGGCCCGGAGACGACGTCACGGGGGCGAACCCCACCTCGTAGAAGCCCATCTCGTCGATGAGGTGCCGCCGGGTGCCCAGAAGATCCAGAGATTTCGACGTAACGGTCACGCGGGCGCCGATCGGGCGGCCCCGATGGACCTTCAAGAGCTCGCGGATGCGGGGTGCCACGACATCGTAGCTCCCCATCCCGCTCCCGTAGACCCGCATGCCGTCCTGGATCTCCTTCGGCCCGTCGATGCTGACGGTGACCCCCATGTTGGTCTCGGCGAGCCACTGGATGATGGCAGGCGTCAGGAGAGTGGCGTTGGTGGTGAGGCTGAAATCGATGAACTGACCTTCCTCGCCGGCGCGCTTGCGCGCGTAGGCGACGGTCGGCTGGATCACCTTGAAGTTGAGAAGGGTCTCGCCACCGAAGAACGTGAGCTGAAGCTTCTGGCCCTTCTTCGACTGCGCGAAGAGGAGATCGACGGATTGCCGCGCGACTTCCTCGTTCATGACGCTCGCCGTCTCCGCTTTCGCGAGACGATCGTCTCCGTACTCGTAGCAGTACCGGCAGGCCAGGTTGCAGCTATTGGTGACGTTCAGGACGAGAGAGCTCAGAGGGGGCGGCGCTGCCTCTCCCCTCGAAGGCGTCGCCGGCATCGGCACCAGGGTCGGCCCCTCCCGATGGACGGCGCCGACGCGCGCGAGCTCCCGCAGAACTTCCGCCTTCGAGGCGTCCTCGGCAACGAGCTCCGCGACCGGCTTCGGCCCTCCCTCGAGAGCGTCGAGCACGAACCGCGCGTCGGAATCGAGCTCGAGGAAAACGGAGGAAGGCACGAGGAAGGCGTAGTGCCGGCCTCCGGCCTCGAGCCGGTGCATCTCCGAGCGATAGACCAGGCTCATGGAAAAGCCTCCTTGAAATCCCAATAGGTGTACACGGGAGGAGCCACGATCAGGTGGGCCCGGCCGTGGATCGGACGGCTCGCCCCCGGCGGCGTATAGGTCGCGACCGCCCAGACGTCGCCCATGTTGTTGGTCGCGCGCTTCCGGTTGGGATTCGGCCCGTCGATGTTCGGAGTGAAGAAGCCGTTCTGGTCGATGGACCCGACGTACTGAAGGTCCTCGTCCTCGTGGCGAACGTGGTACTCCTCGAGGCTCCAGGTGGGAGAGACCACGTTGAGCTCGACGTCGTCCCCCGTCAGAGGCTCGCCGTCCGGGCCGTTTCCGAACGCCACCGCCTCGAACTGGATGAACTGCTTCGCGATGGCCCCGCCGCCGGTCCGGGCGAGGCCTTCCTGCGGACGCACCTGGACGTAGTCGATGCGATCGTAGACCGCGAGAGCGTTGAGTGCGGTCGCGCCCCGCACGCGCACGTTTCGCCGTCCGGGGAGAGCATCCGCGCCCACGGAGACTTCGAGCTCGATGCGATCCGGCGCCTGCGACCGAACCCGGGTCACGCTCAGTCCTGGACCGAGGTCGATATCGGAAGCGGCAACGGACGCCGGGAAGTTCGCTCCGGCGATGCGGATGGTCGCGGTGGAAGAGGCTGCCACGGCCTTCGGGGAAACGCCTGCGATGCGGACGTCGGATCCGAGCCGCACCATCTTGATATCGAGGCCGAGCTCTCCGTACTCCCCGCGGAAGAACCGTCCCTCGAGCGTGCTTCCGTCGTCCGAGAGGGCGAGGACCTCGCGCAAATCGAGGAGCGCGGTCCCCTCCGATCGGCCACGCCAGGTGAGGTCGCTGTAGAGGTATCCCGTCCCCGTTCGCTTTTCCACCTTGCCGTCGGAGAGTGCGAGGTCCGCACTCGTGGAATAGCCCGATGCCGTCTTCGAGAACGTGACCGTTCCCGAGACGAGGCCCTTCGTCGGCTGATGCGTCGCGAAGAGCCACTTTCCGGAAAGGTCCACCGCGCTTCTCTTCGCGCGATACTCCTTCCACTCCGGGGTGTCGAAAGAGTAATTCGCCCCGAGCCAATCGAGGACGCGGTCGACGCGCCACCTCTCGTCGGGAGGTCCGCTCGGCGCCGAGGCGCCACCCGCTGCGCGGGGTGCATCGTCCTGGCCCCGCTCGCCCGGAGGCGCTCCCCGGAACGTTTGGTACTCGATGATGGGGAAGTAGCCGAGGTGCATCCCCTTGAGGAGCTGCCATTCTTCCTTCGTGCGCCTTTGCGTGAGGTACTGGGAGGCCTGGTGGCACCGGTCACAGGTCTCGCCGACCTCGGCTTCCACCGCCTTCTCGAGAGTCGGCCTCTTCTCCGCACGATAGAGGACCGACCGGGCCTCGGCGGGGGCGAGACCATGCTCGTCTCCGAGGTAGCGGACGATCTCCTTCGCCTGCTCGGGGCTGAGCTGCACGCGGCCCGTCCGCATCATCCTCTTGAGCGTGAGCTCCCAGGCTTCGGGAGTCTTCCTCTCGTAGGAGATCCGGGTCATCCGGCCCGAGTCGTCCTGCTCGTGGCAGGCGCCGCAGGCGCTCTTCACGAGAGCGCTCGAAACTGGAAGCCCGGGGGCGGGATCCACGGCGAGGGCCGGCCCGGCGCCGAGGGAAAGAAGTACCAGAGAAAGGGGAACGAGAGCCGTCGGGCGCACAGAGACCTCCTCGCGAAAAACCGCGACATCTTATCAGGGTCTCGCGGCCACGTTCAACATGCTGAGCGGCCCGGGCTCCGCGCTACAATTCGTAGGCTGCCAGCAAGTCCAGAACGATGAGAGCCTTCGCGCGGCGGTTCGCGCTGCTTTGCCTGATTTTCATCTCGGCGTTCGCCCTCCTCCATACCCCGCCCGTGAAGAGAGCGGTCTCCCGAGGGGCGCTTGCGCTCCTCGAGCGATTTCTCGGGGGGGCGGCGGAATTTCAATCGTTCGACTATCGGCTGTGGCGCGGCGAATTCCGGATCGAAGGGCTCTCCTGGACCAACGCGGGGATGGACGTGCGGGCGCGAGAGGTGCTCGTTCTCGTCTCGCTCCGCGGCCCCGTAGAAGTTCGGGTCGTGGAGCCCCACATTCAGATGGCCGTGTCCGGATCGGCCGAGGCCGGAGAGTTGACTCTCCCCTCCCCCCTCCTCGAAACACGGCTCGCGATCGAGAGCGGCGCGGTCCGGATCGAGTGGCCGGAGGAGGGCCGCACCCTCAAGCTCACCGCAATCGAAGGCTCTCTCGACCCCGAATCCGTGTTCTCGCGCGCGACGCTCGAAGCCGCGGCCGGCCGTTTTCGCGACGGCACGATGGACGTCCCCTTCGGGCCCGCGCGCGCCCGACTCCGTCTCGAATCGAGCCAGATCCATATCGACGAGGGGTACCTTGCAAAGGACGGCTCGTCCGTCACCGCAACGGGGCGTCTCGGACCTTTCTCCCCGCTCGCGGCCGAGATCCGATTCGAGCACTCGATCGAGGGCGCGCTCCAGGGCCTCGAGGGACTCATCGAAGGAGAGGGCGAGCTGAGGCGCCGCCCGGGCGCGCTGGACGAAGGCGAGGGCGTCCTTCGCACGCGAGCCCTCTCGGTGGAGTCGATCGGCCCTTTTGCGGGCGAAGCAAGATGGCGTCTCGCGGGCGAGGGGGCGAGCGCGGATGTTTCGTTCGAGAGCCTCGATTCCGCCCGCTTTCCTTCGATCTCTAGCCGGGTATCGGGGCGGCTCGAGCTTTCCGCCGTGAGCCTCGACGTCGAGAGCGTGAGCGGCGAGGGAGTGATCTCCCTCCGCGGGCGAGAGGGCCTTCCCGGCATTCCCCTGGACGGAAGCGTCGACGTCCGGTGGGAGGGGAATGAGCTGTCGTTTTCGGCCGAACGCCTCGTCATTCCCGGAGCCGAGATCGCAGTTTCGGGCAGGCTCGGTGAGACCGTCGATGCCCGGTATCGCGCGAGGATTCGCGACATCGCCGACTTCCTGTCTTTCCTGAAAGGCGTGAAAGGTCCCCTCGACGTTGAAGGCACCATCGCAGGCCCACTTCTCTCCCCCGCTGTCGAGGGGACGATTGCGAGTCACGCGATCGGAATGGGGGCGAGCACGTTCGCGCTTTCGGGCCGGGGCGCTTTTCGCGGAGACCGGGTCGAGGTCCACGAGCTGACGCTCCGGGGCCCGGACAAGGGGTCCCTTGTCGCGAACGGCGCCGTCCCCACGAGCGCCCGCGGCGGAGACTTCGCGCTCGACGTCGAGGTCGAGGACCTTCCTCTCGAGGGTGTGGCCGAGCCGCTCTCTGCGGGAACACTCGACGCTTCTCTCGACGTGACCGGCCCTCTCTCGCAGCCCGAGCTCGAGGGATCCCTTTCGGGAAAAGGCCTCACCACCCGGAACGGATTTCGCGCAGACATCCACGGCGAGCTGCGAAGCAAGGGCCTAGAGGGTGCTCTCGGAGTTCAGGTCGAGAACGCTTCTTTCCGCGAGAGAGCCGTGCCCGGCGCGAGGGTCTCGGTCGAGTCCAAAGGATCGACGGCGCGGCTTTCGGCGCGACTCGAGGACGGCGCCGAGCTCCTCTCGGCGGAGCTGGGCCTCGCCCCTCCCTACCCCCTCGACGCGGAGGTGCGTCTCGAGAACCTCCCCTTCGGCGCGATTCGGGACGTCTTTCCCGCTCTCGCCGAAGCCGGCCTGGAGCTCGAGGTCGCGGGCCGCGCCGGCCTCAGCACCTCTCTCGCCCAGATCGAGGATCTCCACTACCGCCTGGAGGTGCAGCGCGTTCTCGCTCGGTATCGCGGGATCGTTCTCGGCGCCACTTCGCCCTTCGTCATCGAAGGAACACGCGAGGGGTTCTCGGTAAACGACCTCACCCTCGTCGGCGAAGACACCGCGATCGGAATCGACGGCGTCGTTCCTCTTTCACGGGACGGAAGCGTCTTTCTCCACGCGCGGGGCGCCACCCGGCTCGAGCTTGTTAGGCCGTGGTTTCCCGAGCAAGAGCCGTCGGGGCGCGCGAACGTCGACGTTCGCGTGGAGGGGGCGCTTCCCGATCCCTGGCTTCGAGGCGAGCTCGCCATCGAGGAGGCCAGCGGACGGCTCGGGGGGATCCTCGCCGAGAACGTCGAGGCGGAGCTCGACTGGAGCGACCGCGGGCTTACGCTCCAGCGCCTCACGGGGCAGACGCTCGGCGGAGCCTTCCGGGTTTCGGGTGAGCTTCCGCCACAGCTCGACTCCGTGGCGCCCGTCGAGCTTCGATTCGAGATCTCCGATGTGGAACCGCTGCGTCTCGAGGAGGGGCACCTGCGGATCGGGGCGGAAGGCGAGCTCCGCGGTACGGGCACGGATCTCGCGCGATGGCGGGGCGGAGGATCACTTCGAGGGGCCCGCCTCGAAATGCGTGGTCTCGAGATCGCGAATGAGGCGCCGGGAACGTGGTCGCTTTCGGAGGGGAAACTCTCCCTCTCCGACCTTCGGATGACCCGAGGCGAGACGCGCCTCGTCCTCGAGGGGGAAGGCGAGCCCTTCGGCGATCCGCTGTCGTGGACCGCGCGGGCGTCGGGACGGATCGACCACGAGATCTCGAGGATCTTCCTGACTGAGCTCGGCCTCACCCTCACGGGTGTGACCGAGTTCTCCGTTGCCGCCGAGAAGCAGGGTACGGAGCCGCTCACTCTTTCCGGAGGGGGCAAATTCGCGAACGCGCGTCTCCTCGTCCGCGATCCCCCGATCGCGTTCACGAACGTGTCGGGAGAGATTGCGCTCTCCGGAAGCGCCGTCTCGCTCACCCGGCTCTCCGCGGATACGGGAGGAGGGAAGGTCGAGGCCGAAGGCTCGCTCGCTTTCGAGGGGGCTTCCTTGCGCGACGTCGACTTCCGCGCTCGAGCGCGCGCCGTGCGCCTCAACTATCCCGAGGGCGTGAGAAGCGAGGTGAACGGTGACCTCCGGCTCCGGGGCGCTCCGGATCGCCTGCGGCTCACGGGCGACGTCGACCTCACGCGCGGACTCCTGAGCCGGGACATCAGCGTCGAATCCGAGCTCCTGCAATCCCTCTCCCGGGTGAGCGCGGCCGCGGCGCCGAGCTCTTTCGCCTCGAACGTGGAGCTCGATCTCCGCGTGCGCGCCGCGGAGAGCTTCCGCGTCGACAACAACCTCGCGAGGATGGATGCCTCGGCGAACCTCACCGTGTCGGGCACCCTCGACTCGCCGGAGCTCTCGGGCGCCGCTTCCGTCCGCCCGGGAGGCCGGTTCCGGTTTGGAGGAAACGTGTACCGGGTCGAGACGGGCCGCATCCTTCTTCGCCGCTATCCCGCCTCTCCCCCGGAGCTCGACATCACCGCGCGCACCTCGGTCGGCGAGTACGACATCCGTCTCGTCCTCCGGGGCTCGACCGACAACCTCTCGACCGAGCTCTCCTCCGAGAGCCACCCCGAGCTCTCGCGCGGAGACGTGGCCTCGCTCCTCATCACCGGACGAACTCTGAGCGAGATCTCGAGTGAGAGCCGGGACGTCGTCGCGGGCCGGATGGTCTCCTACGTCGGCTCCACTCTCGCCGACCTCGCCAAGCTCGGCGTCGGGGAAGCGCTCCCTTTCGAGATCCTCACCGTCGAGCCGTCGCTCATCGCGGGCGAGACCGACCCCGGGGCCCGGTTCACCATCGGGGCCCGTTTCGAGAACGCCCTCTCGCTCGTGTACTCCGTCGGACTCGACGACGCGGAGAGTCAGATCTGGGTGCTCGACTACGAGCTTCCGCGGCGAACGCGAGCGCAGGTCGTACGCGACGAACAGAACGAGTACGCCTTCGGCCTCGCTCAGGAGGTTCGCTTCGACATCCGCCACCGGGCGCGGGGCGATGAGACGAGAGAAGAAATCGCGGATGTGCTCATCGCGATGGAAGGAGCGGCGGCCGACATGTTCGAGGACGAGCTGCGGCGCCGCCTTGGGACGTCGCCCGGCGATGCCTTCGACTACTGGAAGACCTGGGAGAAAGCGGAAAAGCTCCGGCAGGAGCTGCGTTCGCGTGGATACCTGGAGAGCTCCGTCGACGTGGCGACGACGCCCCGGGAAAAGGGCGGCGTCCAGGTCGAGTTCCGGATCGGTGTCGGGGCCAAGGTGAGATTCGCGTTCCTCGCCGACGAGCCCGACGGCTCTTTGAAGCGGGCCCTCGAGCGCGCGTGGACGGGCGATGCGGGCGATTCGTTCCTCACCGCGGACCTCGCCAACCTGGCGACGGGAAGGCTGTTCGAAGATGGCTACTTCACCGCCAATGCCGAAGTCGCAACCGAGAGAAGCGAGGGGGAGCTCGTGGTGAACGTCCTCTTGACCCGCGGCCCGAAAGGCAAGAAGGTCGTCGTTGACTTCACGGGAAACGAACGACTCAGCGACCCAGCTCTTCTCGCGTCACTTCCCAAGCCGCGCTCGGCGGCGTTTCACGAGCTCCTCACGACGAAACGCGCCCGCCTGAAGCAGATCGTGGCTCTCCAGTACGCGTCTTCGGGATTCGTCTCCGCTTCGATCGGCGAGCCCGAGACCGCCTTCGACGCGGAGCGGGAAGAGTACCGGGTCACGATTCCCCTCGTGGAGGGACCGCCCTCGCTCGTGGGAACGATCGAGCTCGAGGGGGTGCCGCCGGAGGACGAGGCCGAGCTTCGCTCGAAGCTTTCCCTTCGTGCGGGCGCGCCCTTTCGCGTGCAGTCCTTCAGCGAGGACCGAGCGGCCATCGCCGCCTTCTACCGCGAGCGCGGCTTCGTCGAAGCGGAGGTGGAAGCGACGATCCTCGAGCAAGGGGAGACCCCCGAGATCGGTGTGCGCTTCGTGGTGAAGCCCGGCCCCCGGGTCATGGTCGCGGACGTCGAGGTGCGCGGCAACGACGCGACCCGCGAGAGCGTCATCCGCCGCGAGCTAAAGCTAACCCCCGGCGCTCCCCTCAGCGCCTCGGCCCTGAGAGAGACCGAGAAGGGCCTCTACGAGCTCGGGGTCTTTCAGTCGGCGGAGGTGGTGGTGGATGAGCCGAAAGAGGCCCAGGTCGAGGAGGTCTCGAGCCGCGGGGTCCGCATCGCGGTCGTCGAGACCCAGGACCTCGAGCTCGACTACGGGGGACGCGCCTCGACGGATGGGTTCTTCGAGGTGCTCACCGAGCTCCGGGCGCCCAATCTCTTCGGACGCGCCCAGCACGCGGGCTTCCGGGCGCTCGTGGGGAGTGAGCGGAAGATCTTCCGGTTCTCCTACCACAGCCCGTACTTTTCCCGGTATCGGCTGGACACGGACTTCTTCGTCGAGAGGAGCATCGAGATGACGGGCGAGGCTCCCCTCGATGTCACCGATCGCACGTGGACGTTCACGGCACAGCAGACGCGCCCTCTGACCGAGAAGATCAACGCGCAATGGAGCTACACCTACTCGCAGTCCGCAATCGAGCTCGGAGAAGGGATCGGCTTCGAATCCCCTCCCTCGAAGCGCAGCATCCTGACCGGATCGGTGATCGGGGACCAGCGCGACAACTTACTCCGTCCAAGGCGCGGGAGCCTGTGGCTCCTCACGGGCCAGGCCGCCCCCGAGATCCTGGGCTCCGACTTGAAGTACACGAAGTTCTTCGGGCAGCTCTTCACCTACGTTCCCCTGGGCGAGGACGTGGTCTGGGCTTCGGGCTACCGCGTGGGTGTGGCCAACAGCTTTGGGGAGAGATTCGACGAGAAGGATGGCTTTCGCGCCGGTGGACCGAACTCGGTGCGGGCATTCGAGCAGGACTTTCTCGGCCCCGAGGATTTCCGCGGACCGAAGGGCGGCGGCGGACTGGTCGTCCTCAACCAGGAAATCCGCTTTCCCCTGTTGTGGCGGCTTCGAGGAGTGGGTTTCTGGGACAGCGGAAACGCGTTCGAGGCGGCGTCCGACATCCGCCTGTCCGAGCTGAGGCAGAGCGTGGGCGCCGGCCTCCGGCTCGAGTTTCCCTTCGGCGTTCTCCGGCTGGACTGGGCCGCGGTCGTGAACCCCCGACCGGGCGAAAAGCCCTGGCGGCTTCTGTTCAGCCTGGGCGACGCGTTCTGACCTTCAGATCCTCGATAGAATCACCTTCACCGCGGGGGCTTCCGGAGCGTCAGGAGCGAGCTCGAGGAACCTTCGAAGGTGCGGCGCCGCGAGATCCCTCTTGCTCATCTGGTTGTAGGACATCCCGAGGTTGTAGTTCGCGTACGCGTGATTCGGCGAGAGCTTCACTGCCTTTTCCAGCTCAGGGATGGCCTCTCCCAAGTTCTTCATCTTCACGTAGGCAAGCCCGAGGCCGAAGTGGGCCTCGGCATAATCGCCGTCGAGAGCGAGCGCCTTCTTGAGAGGATCGAGAGCGCCGCCCGGGTCTTCGGCGTAGGCACGGGCGAGACCGAGGTACGTGAGGAGCTCCTTGTTGTCTGGCGATGCTGCGACTTCGGTCGCGAGGACTCGCGCTGCTTCGGCGTGCTTGCCTTGCTCGTAGAGATCGATGCCCGGCGTCTGCGCCGAGGCGAACGTCGCCAGGGTCAGGGTGATGGAAACGAGGGCGATGCGTTTCATGGATTTGATCCTCCCCTTTGGGCTTCCGGAATCCATTGTAGACACAACTCGCACCAGCCGTTCTAAGGGCACATACGGAGCCAGATTCTCGCTGGCGCGAGCCGCCTACGCTGTCGGTCAAGCTGACCGTGGAGCGAAGACCATCTAAGTGGAAGAAGCTCCGGCCTTCGTTCCGATTGTCTAACCGGACGAGCTGGTCCATACCGTAGTCGTACTTCGAGACGGTGGAGTTGACCTGGTCGGCTTCGGTCACCACCGAGAGCTGGTCGTAGGTGTACTGGCGCCTTCCGTCGTCGCCAATTTTTAGAATGCGGCGGCCGTCGTAGTCGTACCCATAGCGGCCC
>Ga0187893_10006309_pt1 | contig 20406 bp, 23 predicted proteins | sample MA1701074metaG_FD_139574 | JGI IMG/M metagenome (GOLD analysis project Ga0187893, IMG submission 139574) | White microbial mat communities from a basaltic lava cave in the Kipuka Kanohina Cave System on the Island of Hawaii, USA - MA170107-4 metaG ...
CTTGACGTCGCGGAGGTTCGCCACGCACTCGCGCCAGCGCCGATTGGCCAGCTCCTGCTCGGTGGTTTCGCGGAAGTACTCGCAGCCCGCCCCGACCGCCGCCACCGCCACGAGCACGACGGCAGCGGCGAGCCGCGAGGCGCCGCTCACCGCCGCAGGAGGTCGCGGATCTCACCGAGCAGGCGCACCTCGGCGCTGGGCGCGGGGGGCGCGGCCGGGGCCGCCTCTTCCTTCCGTCGCATCTGGTTGATGCCCTTCACGAGGAAGAAGAGCGCGACCGCCACGCCGAGGAAGGCGATGATCGCGTTCAGGAAGAGACCGAAGGCCAGGACCGCCGCGCCCGCATCGCGGGCCGCCTTGACCGAGGTGAACGCGGCGCCGCCCGGATTCCGCAGGACCAGGAACAGGTTGCTGAAGTCGGGCGTGCCGATGATGCCCGAGATCACCGGCATCAGGACGTCGTTGACGAGCGAGGTCACCACGGTGCCGAAGGCGGCGCCGATGATGATGCCGACCGCCATGTCCAGCATGTTGCCCTTGATCGCGAACTCCTTGAACTCCTTGAGCATGTGTCGTCCCTCTCTCCTCGTATCCGCTCGGCTCGCCTTCGGCTGCACCTCGCCCAGCAGTGGCTCAGTTCCCGACCTGGACGGAGGCGCCCATCTCCCGCAGCATCGCGATCGCGGAAAGATAGGAGAGCCGACCGGTCCGCGGGTTCTCCGACGGCACGTTCTCGACCTCGATGCGGAGCGTTCCGAATTCTCCTTCCACCGTGATGCGGTGCTGGTTCCGAGCCTGGCCGGGGACCGCGTAGAGCTTGATCCGGGTGAGCGTAGGGCCGATGCCGGCCAGGGACAGGGCGGCCACCACGTTGACGTTGGCCGGGAAGGCCTTCACGGCCTCGGTGGCCGGGCCCTCGAAGATGAGCGTCTCGGTGGTGATCGCGTCGAGATCGATCCGCTGCTGCTCGACATAGGGCGCGCCGGCGAGGCCGCGCGGCGGCTTGCGCGTCTCCATGGTGACCGAGGTGATCGCCCCCTCGCGCGCGCCCTTCACGCCGTCGAGTCCGGCGATGGCGCCCGAGGGAACGAGGATGCGGCAACCGTGCTTCTCGGCCAGGCGGGTCCACTCCTCCAGCACCCCCACCAGGGCGCCTACCGACAGGACCATCAAGTGCCGGCCGGCGGAGAGGACGACGGGGCCGAACTCGCGCAGCGCCCCCTGGGTGGCCGCCTCCACGATCAGGCCGGAGCGCTCGACGAGCGCATCGAGTGGCAGCACGGGGTAGCCGGCGGCGGTCTCCGGCCTTCGCACGCTGACGCCCACGAGCGTGGTGCCGGGTACGCCGCGGGACACCGCGTCCGCGATGCGACGGCCGATCACCCCCATCCCGACGATCCCGACTTTCAGCAAGAAGTCGATCCCCCTCCGATGTCGAAGTGCGGCGATGATAGCAGCGCGCCGCGGGGGCCCACAAGGGACCATGCTAGAATCAGCGGCGGAGATTCGTGGATGCCCTCACCGCCCCGGCTCCAGGAGCCGCTCGATCGGCTCTACCGTGAGTTCGACTGGGCCGCCCGTGCCGACCAGGACGCCATCCGTTTCCCGATCCGTTACGCTGATTCGGCTGACCGCGAAGTCGTGGCGTTGCTGGCATCCTGCATGGCCTATGGGCGGGTGGATCTGTTCGCGCCCTGGGTAGATTGGGCGCTCACGCGCATGGGCGACTGCCCGGCGCGCTTCATGCTAGGCTTCGACCCGACCAAGCACGCGGCCCGCTTCGAGGGCTTCCGGTATCGCTTCAACCGGCCTCGGGACCTCGCCGCGTTCTGCCTCGCCACCCAGCGAATCCTGATCCGCCACGGCTCTCTCGGCGCCTTCTTCCGCTCGGGTTACTCTGCGACCGACCCCCACGTGGGCCCGGCCCTCGAGCGCTTCGTGGCCGGCTTCCTGACCCAGGATCTCTCGGCGGTGTTCCCCCGCAACCGGCTCTCGTACGGGTTCCGCCACTGGTTCCCGCGCCCGTCCACCGGCGGGGCGTGCAAGCGCCTGCACCTCTTCCTGCGCTGGATGGTCCGCCGCGAGGCGCCCGACTTCGGCCTCTGGACCGAGATCCCGCCCTCGGCGCTTCTGATCCCGGTCGACACGCACATCGAGAACATGGCGCGTGCGGTGGGCCTCACGCGCCGGCGCAGCCGCAACTGGAAGATGGCCGAAGAGATCACGGCCGGGCTCCGCGTGCTCGATCCGGTCGATCCGGTGAAGTACGACTTCTCGCTCTGCCACACGCGCATGTCCGGGCAGTGCCTGGACCGGCGCGACCGCGAGGTGTGCGCGCCCTGCCGGCTGCGGCCGGTATGCCGCCACTGGCGCGGGCGCCGGGGAGTCCTCGCGTGACCGCCACCTGGCTCTGGGTGGTGGTGGCCGTCCTCGCGCTGTTGCTCTCGCTCACCGCGCTGGCCCTGTGGCGGGCGGTGGCGCGCCTGGGCGCGCTCGAGGCGGCCGGCCAGCAGCCCGACCAGGCGCTGCTGCTCCTGCAGCGGGACATCCAGACCGCGCGCACGGAAGCCCATCAGGTGCGGAGCGAGACGCTCGCCACCGTGAAGGAAGAGCTGCACCAGTTCGCGAGCCGCATGACCGCGCAGATGGGCCAGGTGGGCAGCGGCGTCCAGCAGCAGCTCCAGCACGTGGGGCAGGTGGTGGGCGCGGTGCAGGGCAGCCTCGGCAAGCTTGGGGAGGTCACCCAGCGGGTCTTCGACGTGGGCTGCGACATCGCCGGACTCGAGCAGCTGCTCAAGTCGCCCAAGATCCGGGGCGGGGTCGGAGAGACGCTGCTCGAGAATCTGCTGGCCCAGATGCTGCCGCGGGAGCAGTACGCGCTGCAGCATCCCTTCGCCACCGGCGACCGCGTGGACGCGGCCATCCGGATCGGCGAGCGACTCGTTCCGGTGGACGCCAAGTTCCCGCTCGAAGGCTTCCGGCGCATCCTGGACGAGACCGACGAGGAGCGCCGCCCCGCGCTCCGCCGGGCCTTTCTTCGAGACGTCAAGAACCGGGTGGACGAGATCGCGAAGAAGTACATCCTGCCCGACGAGGGCACCTTCGACTTCGCCCTGATGTACATCCCGGCCGAGAACATCTACTACGAGATTATCGTCAAGGAGGACGGCGAGGAGGAGCCCCCCGCCGCCTACGCCCTCGGCCGGCGGGTGGTGCCCGTCTCGCCCAACACCTTCTACGCCTACCTGCGCGTGATCGTGCTGGGGCTCCGGGGCCTGCGGATCGAGCGGGACGCCCAGGAGATCCAGGCGCGGCTCGGCCGGCTCCGGGGGGATCTCGACAAGTTCCGCGAGACCTTCGACGTGGTCGGCCGGCACCTGAGCAATGCTCGGAACAAGTACGATGACGCCGCGTCCTCGCTGGGCCGGCTCGAGGGCAAGCTTGAGGGTATCGAGCGCCACGGCGAGCAGGAGGCGTTGCCAGGCGTGGGGGCCTGATCCCGGCCTTGGCTTGACCCGGCCGGTTCGCGACCCAGCGGTTGTGGTAGTATCGAAGAAATCGACCATCAGAGGGTCCCATGCCTGATATCCAGTTCCAGGTGTACGGCATCAATCTTCTCGTCCGGCTCATGGCCGAGCCTCCGGCGGATGTGCGCGTACACTGCCCGAAGGGCTCGCCGATCCGCTACGGCGAGGTGGTGGGCCGGGGCGACGGCTTCGACGAGGGCGCGAATGCCTTCCGGGACATGCCGCCGGTGCGCTCCGTGGTGGCCTTCGAGGAGAACCCCGAGGAAGTGGAAGGGCACTACTTCTATATCGCCGGGGAAGAGCACCGTGTGATCCGGCTCGACGCAATCATCCTGTCCTTCCCGCTGGAATAGCCTCGACGCTCCCGCTGTGACCGCGCTGTCGCAGGTCCTCCGCAAGATCGACGCGGACGAGGTGGTGGAGTTGACCCGCGCCCTCGTGCGTATTCCCAGCGTGTACCGGCCCGGAGACCCCTCGGCCACCGAAGCGCAGGTCGCCGCCTTCGTCGAGGCGTGGCTCCGCCGCGAGGGCTTTCAGGTCGAGGTGCAGGAGGTCGCGCCCGGGCGACCCAACGTCATCGGCTGGCTCGGCGAGAAAGGCCCGGGCCGCAAGAGCCTGCTCCTGGAAGGCCACACCGACGTGGTGACGGAGGGCGATCCCGCCGAGTGGTCGCATCCGCCGTTCGGCGCCGATCTCGTGGACGGGCGGATCTACGGCCGTGGCACCGCGGACATGAAGAGCGGTCTGGCCGCCGCCATGGTCGCCGCGGCCGCGTTCCAGCGGGCGGGAGTGGCGCTCCGGGGCAAGCTGGTGGTGGGCGCGCTCGTGGACGAGGAGGACGGCATGATCGGCGTGCGCCACCTCTGCTCCACCGCCGTCGGCCGCGAGCTGGACGCCGCGATCATCTGCGAGCCGGAGCAGAACGAGCTGTGTCTCGAGCAGCGCGGTGTGGTCTGGGCGCGCTTCCGCGTGCGCGGCAAGATGGCCCACGGGGCCATGCCGGAGGCGGGCGTCAATCCGATCGCGGCTCTGGGCCGCCTGCTGGCGGAAGCGAAGGGGCTGGAGCGCCGGCTCCGGAAAGCGTGCGAGAAGAGCCGCTACCTGCGGCCCCCGACGGTGACGCCGACGATCGTGCAGGGGCCGCCGCCCAAGGTCGGCGTCCCACAGTCCAACGTCATCCCAGCGGTGGCCGAGACGACGCTCGACATCCGCCTGACCCCCGGCATCGGCGGCGACGCCATCCGCGCCGAGCTCGAAGCCATCTGCCGGGAGGTGGCCGCCGCCCAGCCCGGGATCAAGGTGGAGTGGGAGCCGGTCAACGCCTTCCGCCTCGCAACCCAGGTCGATCGCTCGGAGGTCTTGGTGCAGGCGATGGTCCGGGGCGTCAAGCAGGCCACCCGCCGGGCACCCAAGTACGGCGGCGTGCCCGGCTCCACCGACGGCACCATCCTCCGGATGGAGCTGGGCATCCCGATCGTCACGTGCGGGCCCGGCGACCGGCTGATCCCTCATCAAGTCGACGAATTCGTCTTGACGGATCAAATTGTCGAAGCAGCGAATATTTACGCCGCATCAGCTCTGAACTATCTCGAAGCCGAGTGATCCCCGCCGACACCCCGAGGCTCCGGGCGCTCGAGGCGTTCCCGGTCGACCACGAGGGGCAGCGGTGCGTCGCGCTGCGGGACCCGGCTGGCTTCACCGACCAGATCGCAGTGCTCCCCGCACCGCTGCTGGACCTGGTCTCGCTCTTCGATGGCGAGCACTCGGTCGAGGAGATGCGCCGGGTCCTGAAGGAGCGGCACGGCGAGGCGCCGAGCATCGAGCAGATCGCCGCCGTCATCGAGCGCTTCGACGAGGCCGGGTTCCTCGACAGCGATCGCTTCCAGGACCGGCGCCGCGCGCTCGAGGACGCCTTCCACCGGAACCCGGTGCGCCCCGCGGCCCACGCCGGCGGCGCCTACGCCGGTGAGCCCGACGCGCTTCGGGCGCAGATCGACGATTTCTTTTCCGGCCCTGACGGGCCGGGGACAGCCATCACCGGTGACGTCTCTACTGATCCGCTCGCTTCGCCCTCGCCTGCGGCTCGCAACGCGGCACTCCCCCGGTCCGCGGACAACCCGTCCCCGCGCCTCACGGGGCTCTTGGCCCCCCACATCGACTTCCATCGCGGGGGCTCCACCTATGCGTGGGCTTACAAGGAGTTGCTGGAACGCTCGGACGCCGACCTGTACGTCATCCTCGGCACCTGCCATGCCGGCATGCCCGATCCGGTCGCGATCACGCTCAAGCCGTTCGACACCCCGCTCGGCGCTGTTGCGGCGGATCGGGAGTTCTACGAGGCCCTGAGCCGGCGCGCCGGGCAGGACCTGCTGGCGTCGGAGCCCGCCCATCGCGCCGAGCACTCGATCGAGTTCCAGGCGGTGATGCTCCAGCACCTGGTGGCTCCTCGCCGATCGTTCACCATCCTGCCGGTGCTCGTCTCCTACCTGCACGAGGCGGTGTGGACTCGGGGCGATCCAGAGGCCGATCCGCGGGTGCCTCGCTTCGTGGACGCGTTGCGGGACACCCTGGCCGCGTCGGAGCGCCGCGTATGTCTCATCGCGGGCGTCGACCTCGCCCACGTGGGGCCGCGCTTCGGCGATCCCGAGCCCAACACGAGCCGGTCGCTGGCCCTCGTCGAGCACGCCGACCGGGGCATGCTCGAGTCGGTGGTGGCGGGCGACGCGCGCGGCTTCTTCGCCTCGGTGGCCTTCGACCGCGACGCCCGCCGCATCTGCGGCCTCTCGCCGATCTACACGCTGCTCCGCCTCTTACCGGAGGCGCGGGGACGCCTGCTGCGCTACACGCAGTGGCCCGATCCGGAGGGTGCCGTGACCTTCTGCGCGGTGAGCTTCCCGTGACCCCCGATCCCTCGACCTGGACGCTGCCGCGGCTGCGCATCGACCGCGACGGCGCCTGGTACCACGACGACGCCGAGGTCACGCACGCCGGCATCCTCGCCAGCCTTCGCAGCAATCTGCAGGTCGACGAGCAGGGGCACTACCTGCGGATCGGACCGGCGCGCGTGCCGGTGGAGGTCGAGGACGCGCCGTTCGTCGTCGAGCGGGTGGAGGTCGACGGGGACCGGCTGACCGCCACCCTCAACGACGAGGGTCGTGAGCCGCTGGCGCTCGATACCCTGCGCATCGACGAGCGGGCGATCCCGCGTTGCCGCGTCAAGGGCGGCCGCTTCGATGCCCGGCTGAGCCGCGCCGCGGCCTACCAGCTGCTCCAGCACGTTGAGCCCGGCGAAGCTGGCGGCCGGGCCGCGCTGGTGCTGGGCGGCCGACGACATCAGGTGCCCGGTCTCTAGCGATCCGCTCGGGACGCGACTTCCTCGAGGACTCCGATGAGCTCCGGATGAATGGCGCCGTTCGTGGCCGCGATGGAGGGCGCGCCGAGGTCGAGCGGCCCGCCCGCCACCGCGGTCACCGTCCCGCCCGCCTCACGGATCAGCAGCCCTCCCGCCGCGACGTCCCACGCGCCCAGGCGCTGCTCCCAGTAGCCGTCGAGCCGGCCGGCCGCCACCGCGGCCAGCCCGAGCACCGCGGAGCCGATCGATCGGACACTGCGGCAGCGCCGCATGAGGGCGGCGTGCTCGGCCAGGTTGTCGCGGGGCGCGTCGCGCATGTCGTTCGGGTAGCTGGTGCCGAGCAGGCTCTCCGCGAGCACCGGCGTCGCGGAGACGCGGACCGGCGCCCCATTGAGGGTGGCGCCCCGGCCGCGCTCGGCCACGAAGCACTCCTCTCGGCTCGGATCGTAGACCACGCCCAGCGTCACCGTCGAGTCGAACTCGAGCGCGATGGATACCCCGTAGATCGGGAAGCCGTGCGCGTAGTTCGTGGTCCCGTCGAGCGGATCCACGATCCATCGGTAGGGCCCGGCCCCCTGGCCGGCCTCGTGCCCGGCGCCGGGAAGGGCGCCGCTCTCCTCGGCGAGGATGCGGTGATCGGGAAAACGGGATCGGATGGCCTCGAGGATGATGGCCTCCGCGCCCCGGTCCATCTCGGTCACGAGGTTGGTCGGGCTGCCCTTGTAGCGAACCGGCGGCCGCGAGCCGAAGCGGGAGCGGAGGAAGGCGCCGGCGCGGAGTGCCGAGTCGAGGGCGACTTCGCGGAAGCGGTCGCTCATGCAGGGCGAGACTACCACGGCGCCGCTTGACAACCATCGACCGGCTCTCGCAGCATGGCGCGCATGCGCATCGTGATCATGGGATCGGGCGGGACCGGTGGGTACTTCGGCGCGAAGCTCTCACGTGCCGGGGAAGAGGTGACCTTCGTGGCCCGCGGGGCGCACCTGGCCGCGCTGCGCGACAACGGCCTGCGGATCAGGTCGGCGGTGGAAGGGGAGTGGACCGTGCGGGCCGCCGCGGTGGAGCGGCTCGACGGCGCGCCCGCGGCGGACCTCGTGCTCTTCTGCGTGAAGTCGTTCGACACCGAGGAGGCCGCGCGGCTGATCCGACCAGTGGTGGGACCCGGCACCGGGGTGCTCTCCATCCAGAACGGAGTGGACAACGAGGAGAAGCTGGCGCAGGTGCTGGGTGCCGGCCACGTGCTGGGCGGGGCGGCCCGGGTCTTCGCCACCATCGAGGCTCCCGGAGTCATCGCGCATACCTTCGGCGGCCACCTGGCCTTCGGCGAGATGGACGGCCGCGAGACGGAACGGGCGCGGGTATTCCTGGCCGCCTGCCGGAAGGCCTCGATTCCCGCCGAGCTCGTGCCGGACGTCACTCGCGCCCTCTGGGAGAAGTACGTCTTCCTCACGACCCACGCCGGGGTGACGGCCCTCACCCGCTGCCCGGCCGGTGTTCTGCGGGCGGTGCCGGAAGTCCGTGAGCTGTACCGGCGCACGGTGACCGAGATTCTGGCCATCGCGCGGGCGGCGGGCGTGGCCGTCGACGACGGCCTCCTCGAGCAAGGGATGAAATTTCTCGACGCGGTGGCCCCCAACGCCTATTCGTCACTGCACCACGACCTGGTCACCGGCAAGCGGATCGAGCTGGAAGCGCTCCACGGCCACGCGGTGCGGCTCGCCGAGCGTCACGGGGTCGCCGCCCCCACCGTGTTCGCGATCTACGCCGCGCTCCGCCCCTATCGGGACGGCGCGCCTGCGGTGCCGGCTGGCTGAGCCTTGAACGCGCGGCCCAGCTTGAGCATATGATCGAGAGTGAGCGCTGAGTGCGGGAGACGCTCGGCTGGCCCGTATGAACAAACCGAGGAGCGCGTTCCCATGGCGGTGACGATGGCAGCATGACCAAGATGCTGACGTATGAGAATGCGGTGGAAACTCTCCTAGACCGTGTCCCAGAGTTCCGGGACAAATGGTGGAACGGGGAGAATGCCGACCTGCCGATGGTGGTGTTCGGCGACCTCGCGGCCTTCCTCAATGAGCGCCTATCGGCAGTTCCTCTGTCCGACCCGAGGGTACAAGCTAGTTTCCAGTTCCTGAACGAAATGGGCAATTCAACTGACTGGCGAGTCGTGAACTTGGCCGCCGTGGGGACCTTCGAGGTCTTGACTGATTCGCAGCCGAGCATCCGCGCCGCCCGACAGCTCTTGTATGGGCGGGCGCTCGATTGGTTTGAGGAGATGATTCGAACGTGGGGTGTTGAGGTGAAGGATCCCTGAACTGTCCCGTGCCCTGCCGCGTACTCCAACGCCTATCACAGGCACCCGTCCACCGCTTCACGAAGGCATCCTCTTGGCTCGGAGACACTCAGCCAGCTAGCCCCGGAAGGATTGAGCGGCCGGTCGGAAGCCCTCGTAACGGATTCCGCTGGCGTTACCAACCCTCCGGTTGCTGACACAGTTCAGCCGGTCCGTGAGCATCCGCCGAACTACCTGCTACGCGATGATCGGCTTCTCTTCGTCGTGGACGACCCATACGCACTTTCCGCTTGACAGCTTTCCGTGGATGGCCACGTCGTGGGTCGGGTCCGCTGATGGAATTCCGCTCCAGCGCTTGCGATTCGGCAAGTGCTGCACGGTAGGCACGGGAGGGACCAAAAACCATGCAGCGTCCCGCGCTCGCATGTCCTGGACGCTTCCAGGCGGCACCGAGACTGCGGTGTAGAGTCGCCCCAGCAGAAAGGGGGGACTCGCCATGCGAATGTGCCCGCCGACCGCGGAGCTGGATCGTTTGGGCGACGAGATCGCCGAGCTCTCGGCCCACCTCGAGGCAGCCACCGCCCGCCTCCTCGCCCTCATCCGGGAGTTCGACGCCCGCCATGGCTGGAACACCGGCTTCCGCTCCTGCGCCGCCTGGCTCAGCTGGCGGGTGGGGCTCGACCTGGGGGCGGCGCGGGAGCGGGTTCGGGTGGCGCGCGCCCTTGGGACGCTGCCGGCCCTGGACGAGGCGCTGGCGCACGGGGAGCTCTCCTACGCCAAGGTCCGCGCGCTGACCCGCGTGGCCACGACGGAGACGGAAGCCCGGCTGCTCGCGGTGGGGCGCGCCGGCACGGCCGCCCACATCGAGCGCATCGTGCGGGGCTGGCGCCGGGTGGATCGGCGGGCCGAAGCGCGCGATGCCGCCCGGCAGCACGCGCATCGGGCGCTGCACGTCTACCACGACGAGGACGGCACGGTGCTGGTCCGTGGGCGCCTGGCGCCCGAGGTCGGCGCGCTGCTCTTGCGGGCACTCGACGCGGCCCGCGAGGCGCTGTATCAGCGGAGTCGTGAGAACGGGCTGGCCCGGCCGGCGACAGACCCCGCCGCGGAGCCCCCGACCCGGGCCCAGCAGCAAGCGGACGCGCTAGCGCTGCTCGCCGAGACAGCCCTGCACCAGGGGCTCGATCCCGGCACCTCAGGGGAGCGGTACCAGGTGGTGGTCCACGTCGACGCCGCCGTCCTGGCGGACCCGGAGCAGCCGGGGCAGTCCGTGCTGGAGGACGGGCCGCGCGTTTCCGCGGGAACGTCCCGCCGCCTGGCGTGCGACGCGAGCCGGGTGGTGATGCGGCACGACCCGGATGGGCGGGTCGTGGAGGTCGGGGCCCGGACGCGGACGATCCCGACGGCGCTGAGGCGGGCGCTCCAGCATCGAGACAGGAGCTGCCGCTTTCCCGGGTGCGAGGTGCGGTTCGGGCAGGGGCATCATCTCCGACACTGGGCACAGGGCGGCCCGACCACGCTGTCGAACCTGGCCATGCTCTGTCGCCGGCATCACCGTGCGGTGCACGAGGAGGGCTACCAGATCGAGCGACTGCCCGACGGCGGATTCCAGTTCCGGCGGCCGGACGGCCGGCTGCTGCCCAACGTGCCGCCGCCGGCGAAGGTGCCCTCGGATCCAGTCGAGACACTCCGAAGACAGCACGTCTCGCAGGGTCTCCGGCTCCACGCGCGGACGACGTGCCCAGGGTGGCTAGGGGAGCGGCTGGACGTGGGCTGGGCGCTCGACGTGTTGCATCCGTTGGCCGCGCGAGCCGTTCGATGACGGTCGTCAGCCGATGAGAAACCCGCCCGCGGGCTGCCGCGGGCGCGGCCCTGGTCTATACTGACTCGGTGTCTTCGCTCAGACGCCTTCTGCCGTACCTCGTCCGCTATCGCCTCCGCTACCTCGGGGGCGCGGCCTGCCTCGTGCTCGCGACCGCGCTGTCGCTCGGCATCCCGTGGACGGTCAAGAGCGCGGTGGACACGCTCGAGCGCGACGGCGCCGCCGCCCGGCTCGACCCCTACGTCCTCCTGATCCTCGGCTTGGCGGCGGCCCACGGGGTGGCGCGGCTCGGCTCGCGGTTCGCCATCCTCGGAGCCGGGCAATGGGTGGAGCACGACATCCGCGCGGATCTCTACGCCCGCCTGCTCACCCTGCCGCCCGCGTTCTATCACCGCCATCGCACCGGGGATCTCATGTCGCGCGCATCGAACGACATCGGGACCCTGCGCCTGCTCGCGGGCTTCGGCGGGGTCATGCTGATCGGGACCACGCTCGCCTTCGCGGGCACGCTTGGGGCCATGCTGATGATCGATCCATGGCTCACCCTGTTCGCGATGGCGCCGTTCCCGGCGCTGGTTGTCATCGCCAAGCGCTTCAACCACGACGTCGACGCCCGCTCCACGGCGGTGCAGGAGCAGCTCGGCGCGCTCTCCGCGAAGGTGCAGGAGAACCTGACCGGCATGGTGGTCGTGCGCGCCTACACGATGGAAGAGCGGGAGATCGCCGAGTTCGAGCGGCTCAACGACGAGTATCGGGTCCGCAACCTGGCCCTGGCTCGGACGCAGTCGGTCTCCTGGCCGCTGATGGGCCTGGTCTCCGGCCTGGGCGCGCTGATCGTCCTCTGGCTGGGCGGCAAGGCGGTGGTGGACGGCCGGATCACCCTCGGTGCCTTCGTGGCCTTCAACGGCTACCTCGCGCAGCTCGCGTGGCCCACCATCGCGCTCGGCTGGACGCTGGCGAGCATCCAGCGCGGCCTCTCCGCGATGCAACGGGTCGTCGAGGTCCTCGACTCCCACTCAGCTGCGCCGACCGGGCCGTCCGCAGACGGGGACCCTGCGCCGGCACGGTTGTCCGCCGATTGGGGGAGTGCGGGGGCCATTTCTGGGCCCCCGCAGATGAAGAAAAGGGGGTCAGAGCAACCTCCCAAGCTCCTATCGCGCGGCCCCATCGAGTTCAAGAACCTCACCTTCTCCTACGACGGCGACCGCGCCCCCGCGCTGCGCGAGGTCTCGTTCGTGGTCCCGGCGGGCTCGGTGGTGGCGGTGGTGGGGCGGACCGGGAGCGGGAAGTCCACGCTGGGCTCGCTCCTGTGCCGGCTCTACGAGCCGCCCCCCGGCACGGTGTCGATCGCGGGCCAGGATGCCCTGGATATGCCCCTCGGCCGGTTGCGGCGCTCGGTGGGCTACGTGCCGCAGGAGTCCTTCCTCTTCTCGCGCCCGCTTCGTGACAACGTGCGGCTGGCCGACGAGGCCGCGACCGCGGAGCGGCTCGAAGCGGTCGCCCGCGCCGCCGGGCTGGGCGACGACCTCGGCGCACTGCCCGCGGGGTGGGACACCGTGGTCGGAGAGCGCGGCCTCGCGCTCTCCGGCGGCCAGCGCCAGCGGGTGGCGCTCGCCCGCGCCCTCGTCGCCGATCCGCCCTTTCTCGTGCTCGACGACGTGCTGGCCTCGGTCGATGCGGCCATGGAGTGGGAGATCATGCGGTCGCTCCGCTCCGCGGCGAGCGGCCGGACCACGCTCCTCATGACCCATCGCCTCAAGGCGGCGGCCGAGGCCGACGCCATCGTCGTGCTCGACGAAGGCCGCGTCGTGGAGCGGGGACGGCACGCCGACCTGCTCGCCGCCGGCGGCCTCTACGCCCGCCTCTGGCGCGTCCAGCAACTGGAAGACGAGCTCGCGAATGCGTGACTTCGAGCCGGACGACGAGATCCTCGGCAAGGCGTACGACGCCCGCCTCATGCGGCGTCTCTGGGCCTTCACGCGACCTCACGTTGGGCTCGTGCTCGCCACCTGCGCGCTGTTTCCGGTGCTGACCCTGCTGGAGCTGGCGCAGCCCTACCTGGTCAAGGTCGCCATCGACGAGCACATCCTGTGCGGGGACTGGGCGGGGCTCGGCGGCGTGGCCGGGCTCTTCCTGCTCGTGCTCCTTGTCCTCTACGTGCTTCGCGCCACTCAGGCCTATCTCACCCAGCTGACCGGACAGCGGATCATCGGGGATCTACGCGGCGCCCTCTTCGCCCATCTCCAGCGGCAGGATGCGAAGTTCTTCGACCGGAGTCCGGTCGGACGCCTCATGACCCGGATCCTGAACGACGCCGAGGCCATCCAGGAGCTCTTCACGAGCGGACTCGTGGTGCTGCTGGGCGACGTGGTCACGCTCGCGGGTGTGGTCGTGATCATGCTCGGCATGAACTGGAAGCTCGCTCTCGTCACCTTCGCGCTGGTGCCGCTCCTCGTGCTCGCGGCCGGGTACTTCCGAGTGCGGGCGCGGGACAGCTACCGAGTGGTGCGCACGCGCCTGGCCCGCATGAACGCGTTCCTGCAGGAGTCGCTGCAAGGCATGAGCGTGATCCAGCTCTTCGCCAGAGAGGAGCGGGAGCGGCAGATGTTCGCGGAGCTCTCCGTGGCGCTGCGGCGGGGACAGTTCCGCTCCACCTTCTATGACGCCTCCCTCTACGCCACCGTGGAGGCCCTGGGCTCCGCCGCGGTGGCCCTGCTCCTCTGGTACGGCGGCGGTCAGGTGGTGACGGGGGCCCTGACCTTCGGGGGCCTCGTGGCGTTCCTCGAATACACCGCGCGCTTCTTCCTTCCCATCCGCGACCTCGGAGCCAAGTACACGGTGATGCAGGCGGCCATGGTGTCCGCCGAGCGGGTGTTCGGCCTGCTCGACTCGCAGCCCACCATCACGTCCACCGCGGTGCAGCCGAAGGCGAGCCGGCCCGAGCTTGGTGAGGTGCAGCCGAAGGCGAGCCGAACGAATACCAAAGGAGAAGTCACCCCGGCAACTCCGCACGCTAATGCACCGACCCCGGCCGTCGAGTTCCGGAACGTCTGGTTCGCGTACGAGGGCGAGCAGTGGGTGCTGCGCGACTGCACGTTCACGCTGGCTCCCGGCGAGCAGGTGGCCCTGGTGGGTCCCACCGGTGAGGGCAAGACCACCATCGCCCGGCTCATGATCCGCGCGTATGACGTCACGCGCGGCCAGGTGCTGATCGACGGCGTCGACGCGCGCGAGTGGGAGCTGCGGACGCTGCGCCGGCACGTGGGGCTGATCCCTCAGGAGCCCTTCCTCTTCTCGGGCACGGTGGAGGACAATCTCCGCCTCGCCGGCGATGGCGCCGCGGATCACGCGACCGTCGAGCGGGCGCTCGCCGCCGCCAATGCGGAGCGCTTCGTGGCCGCGCTGCCGCGAGGACTCGCCGAGGAGCTGCGGGAGCGCGGCGTCAACCTGTCGCAAGGACAGCGCCAGCTGCTGGCCATCGCGCGAGCGATCATCTATAATCCTCGCGTTCTGGCGCTGGACGAGGCGACCTCCAGCATCGACCCCGAGTCGGAGGCGATGGTGCGCGCCGGCCTCGCGCGCCTCCTGGAGGGGCGGACGAGCCTCGTGATCGCGCATCGGCTGTCGACGATTCAGCGGGCCGACCGCATCCTCATTCTGCACCGAGGACGGATCCGGGAGTCGGGCGCTCACGCCGAACTGCTGGCGCGGGGAGGACTCTACTCACGGCTCTACGAGCTTCAGTTCGGTCTGGGGCGGGCGTGAGGCGGTTTCACGCGGCGGTCTACCGGCTGGTCGGCCGGATCCCGAGGGGGAAGGTGGCGACCTACGGCCAGATCGCCGCGCTGCTCGGCTACCCGCGGGCGGCCCGGGCGGTGGGGCAGGCCATGAAACAGGTGCCACCGCATCTGCCGTGGCACCGCGTGGTCAACGCCCACGGTGGGATCAGCCTGCGGGCCAATGTCGGCAGCATGCTGACGCAGCGGCTCTTGCTCGAACAAGAAGGGGTGCCGGTTCGGCGCGGCCGGATCCGGCTCCAGCACTATCGATGGACGGGGCCGCGGGGTGGGCGGCGGCTCGACATCGCGGCCCTCGAGCGGCTCTGATCGGAGGGAGGGACTCATGCGGCTCGGACTGAACATCGGCTACTCGCGCTCCCAGCTGGGCGTCGACCTGTCGCTCGTGCAGCACGCGGACCGGCTCGGTTTCCACTCGGTGTGGACGGCGGAGGCCTACGGCTCGGACGCGGTCTCGCCGCTCTGCTGGATCGCGGCCCAGACCACGCGGATCAAGGTGGGCACCGCGATCATGCAGATCCCGGCCCGGACCCCCACGCTCACCGCGACCACCGCGTTGACGATCGACCAGCTCTCGGGCGGCCGGTTTCTCCTCGGGCTCGGAGTCTCCGGACCTCAGGTGGTGGAGGGCTGGCACGGGGTGGCCTTCGGCAAGCCGCTCGCCAAGACGCGAGAATACGTCGAAGTCGTACGAATGGTCTGGCGCCGCGAGCGGCCAGTCGAGCACAAGGGCGAGTACTACCAGATTCCGTACGCGGGGCCCGACGCCACCGGGCTCGGCAAGCCGCTCAAGTCCATCCTGCACGGGCGCGCGGACATCCCGATCTACCTAGCCGCCATCGGCCCGAAGAACGTGGAGCTCGCCGCGGAGATCGCGGACGGCCTGCTCCCCGTGTTCTTCTCACCGGAGCGCATGGGCGTGTTCACGCCGAGCCTCGAGGCCGGGTTCAAGGCGGCGGGCGGCGGGAAATCCCTCGCGAGCTTCGACGTCGCCCCCACCGTGCCGATCGTGCTGGGCCCGGACGCGGCGGCCTGCCGCGCCATGGTCAAGCCGCGGCTCGCCCTCTACGTGGGCGGCATGGGGGCCCGGGGCAAGAACTTCTACAACGAGCTGGTGAGCCGGTACGGGTACGAGGCGGACGCCAAGCGCATCCAGGACCTCTACCTTGGTGGCAAGAAGGACGAGGCGGCCGCGGCGGTGCCCGACGCGCTCGTGGACGAGGTTGCGCTGTGCGGTCCGAAGGAGCGCATCCGCGAGCGGCTGCCCCGCTGGAAGAATACGGGCATCACCACGCTGATCTGCGGTGCCGTTCAGGCCGAGGCGCTCGACCTGATGGCCGAGCTCGCCCTCTAGCGCCATGAAGCCGGCTGTCCAGAAGGTGCAGGCGGCCATCACCGGGCACGGCTTGAACCGCCGGGTGATCGAGCTTGCCGTCCACGCGCGGACCTCCCAGCAGGCCGCCGACGCGCTCGGGGTCACGGTCGGGCAGATCGTGAAGTCGCTCGTCTTCACCGCGGACGGGCGGCCGCTGCTGGTGGTCGCCTCGGGGGCCAATCGGGTGGACGAGCGGCGGCTGGGCGATCTGGCGGGTGGGCGCATCCGCCGCGCCGATCCGGAAACCGTCAAGCAGGCCACCGGATACACCATCGGAGGGGTGCCCCCGATCGGCCTCGAGAGCGAGCTGGCGGTCTACGTCGACCGCGACCTGCTCGGCTACGAGCTGGTCTACGCGGCGGCGGGGTTGCCCGAATGCGTGTTTCCGATCGCTCCCGATGAGCTGGTCCGGGCGACAGGCGGCCACGTGGTGGACATCAAGGAAGCCGGGAGCAATTCGAAAGGAGCGCGGCCATGAGGCTCAAGGACAAGGTAGCCCTGATCACGGGGGCGGGCTCGGGCATCGGGCAGGCGACGGCGCTGCTCTTCGCGCGCGAGGGCGCGCGGGTCGCGGTCGCGGATCTGAGAGAAGATGCCGCCAAGGCCACCGCCGAGCAGATCGAGCGGAGCGGCGGGCAGGCGCTCGCGATCCGGGCCGACGTCTCGAAGTCGGCGGACAACCAGGCAGCCGTGCAGCAGACGGTCGCCCGCTGGGGCCGGCTCGATGTCTTCTACGCCAACGCGGGCGTGCCCCAGTTCCCCACGCCGGTGGAGAGCGTGGACGAGGTCGTCTTCGACCAGATCATGGCCGTGAACGTGAAGGGCGTCTTCCTCGCCGCCAAGCACGTCATGCCGGTGTTCAAGAAGCAGGGTGGCGGCGTCCTCCTCATCACCGGCTCGACCTCGGGGATCCGACCGCGGCCGGGGGTGCAGTGCTACTCGGCCTCGAAGGGCGCGGTGCACACCATGGCGAGCAGCCTCGCCATCGAGTTCGCCGCCTTCGGCGCGCGGGTTGTGGCGATCGCGCCGGTGGCCACCGAGACCCCGATGCTCGCCACCTTCATGGGCAAGAAGGTGGTGGACGAGGAGGGCATGACCCGCTACCGTGGCACGGTGCCACTCGGCCGGCTCAACAAGCCCGAGGACCTCGCCCGCGCCGCGCTCTTCCTCGCCTCCGACGAGGCCGCGATGATCACGGGTAGCGTGTTCCCGGTAGACGGGGGGCGGTGCATTTGATCGTCACGCCCCTCGCGGCCGAATCGCTCGGGGTCAGGTCGGTCGCGACGTATGTGGAGTGCGGGGCGACGCGAGTGGTGATCGATCCGGGGGCGACGCTGGCGCCCGATCGCTTCGGGCTGGCTCCTGCCGAGGAGGAGTGGGAGGCGCTCCGGCGGGCCAACGACCGCATCTCGGCCTATGCCGCGCGCGCCTCGGTCGTGTTCGTGAGCCACTACCACGAGGACCACTTCCGCTACGACCCCGGGCTCTATGCCGGGCGCCGGCTCTGGGCCAAGGACCCGAAGCGGCACATCGCGGGCCGCCAGGCCCAGCGCGCGGCCACCTTGTGGAGCAAGCTCGCGGGGCACTGCGAGCCGGAGGCCGCGGAGGGTCGCCGGCTCGAGACGGCCGACGCCGTCCTCCAGGCCTCCCCACCGCTCAGCCACGGACCGGACGGCACCGGCCTCGGCTACGTGGTCGCCCTCACGATCGAGGACCGACGCGAGGGCACGCGCTTCGTCCACGCCTCCGACGTGCAGGGTCCGCTCTCGGCGGTGGCCGCGGCCTATCTGGCCCGCCAGCGTCCGACGCTGCTGTACCTGTCCGGACCGCCTGCGTATCTGGAGGCGAGGATCGGCGCCGACCTGGTCGACCGGGGGATCGAGCACCTGCTGCGGATCATCGACCAGACCGGCTGCCGGGTGATCCTCGATCACCACGCGCTGCGGGACGCGGCCTACCCGGAGCGCTTCCGGCGCTTGTGGGAGACCGGGTGCGTTGTCAGCGCGGCCGGATTCCTGGGCGAGAGCGACTCGGCTCTCGAGTCGAGACGCCGGGCGCTGTGGACGGGGCGCGGCAAGCCGCCGGCGCCCGTGCGGCCGTCGCGGGCACGCGGCGCCCGCGACGAAGCCGGCGCGCGGCACGCGACCCCGCGCGCCGCGACCAGCTTCCGCCCGCGGCTCGGGCGGGTGAGAGAGAGATGAGGCAATGAGCGAGGGCAAACCACCGGCCGTGGGCGATCCCGCGCCAGAGTTCACGCTGAAGACGATCGGCCTCAGGGACGTGAGCCTCAAGACCTATCGAGGCAAGAACGTCGTGCTGCTCTTCTATCCGCTCGACTGGACGCCCGGCTGATCCACCTGCATGCCCGCCTTCGATCGTCGCATCCGCGACTTCGAGGCGGCGGGTACCCAGGTCATGGGTATCAGCACGGACAGCCCGTTCAGCCACGAGAACTGGGCGAAGTCGGTCGGCATCTCCAACTACCCGCTGCTCTCCGACATCCACCGCGCGGCCAGCCGCGCCTACGGCGTCTACTGGCCCGACTGGAACGCGAACGTACGGGCGACCTTCGTGATCGACAGGCAGGGCACCATCCGCTTCGCCGAGCGCTACGGCAAGGGCGAGCTGCCCGACCCCGACAAGATCCTGGCCGAGATCAGGAAGTTGCCCTAGCCCGGTCGGGCGGGGGCGAGAGGGGGGCCTGGGTGGTGAGGGCGACGCCCAGCAGCACGAGCGCGCCCCCGCCTATCTCGGGCCACTCGATCGCCTCGTGCAGCATCACCCAGGCGAGGAGCACCCCCACCACCGGCTGGAGGTTCATGAAGATCGCGGCGCGGCTCGGACCCACCGCCTTGACGCCCTCGTACCACCACACGTGGGCGACCGCGCCCAGGAAGGCCTGGTAGAACACGACCAGCCACGCGGTCTGCGAGGTGAAATCGGACCGGGGGAAGAACGGCGCGGCCAGCAGCATCATGGGCAGCAGCATGGCCGAGCCGAGGATGTAAGAGGCGGTAGTGGCGACCGCGGGGGAGTGCACGGCGAGCACCTGCTTACCGTAGATCGTGTAGGCGCTCCAGCCCACCTGCGAGAGCACCAGGATGAAGTCGCCGGGCAGCAGCTCGAGGTGCGCGATGGCCCGCCAGCTGCCGCGGGTGATGACGAGCAGCACGCCCGCCATCGACGCCACGACCCCCGCCCATTGGCGGCGGCGTAGCCGGTCCTTCAAGTAGAAGCGGGCGCCGAGCGCGACCATCACCGGGGTCGCGGCCTGCAGGATGGCCGCGTTGGCGGCGGTGCTGAGGGCGATGCCGAGATAGGTTCCGCCGGTGGAGACGAACAGGCCGGTGAACCCGAGGAAGGCGAAGGTGCGCAGATCGGCCCAGCCCAGCTCGCGGAACTCCTCCCAGCCGCGCCGGAAGAGCAGGACGGTGAGGAACAGGGAAGCGAGGGTGCACCGGAGGGCCACGAGCACGAAGGGCGGGAAGTGCGCGAGGGCGAGCTTGGCGAAGGCGGGATACGATCCCCAGAGCGCCGAGATGAGCGTGAGGGCGAGATACGCTCGGGTTTGACCGGCGTCGGGCACCCGCCTATGATAGCGCGGCCGTCATGCCCGACTATGTCCTCGAGCGTCGCGTGTGGCTCCCGCGGCCCCGGCCCGAGGTCTTCGGGTTCTTCGCCGACCCGCACAACCTCTCGCGCGTCCAGCCGGTGTGGGCCCGTCCGCGCTGGCTGGCCGCGCCGCCGGCCCGGCTCGCGGCCGGCGCCGTCCTCGACTTCCGCGTGCCGACCCTGCCCGGGGCCTGGCGCGTCATCATCCGCGAGTTCGATCCACCCTATCGCTTCGTGGACGCCCAGCTCTGCGGACCGTTCGCGCGTTGGGAGCACCGCCACCGCTTCGTCGAGGGGTCGGAGGGGGGCGAGCCGGGCGGGGCGCCGGGGACGTGGGTGGAGGATCGCGTGACGTACCGCCTGCCGTTCGGCGTGCTGGGCCGTGTGGCGCACGCGGTCGGCGTGGGCCGCCGGCTCCGCCGGCTCTTCGACTATCGCGACGGGCGTTTGCGGGAGCTGCTCGGGCCGACTAGGTGAGGCCTGGGAGCGGGTCGGACCGGCCTCCGTTCGAGCGCCGGCTTCGCCGGCGCAACCCGTTTCGGGGGGAGGCTCGGAGGGGGCCCCCTTTCGGGACTTCAGAAGCGACTGTCTTGGATGTCAAGCGAGTTCTGGTTGCCATGGACGCTTC
>Ga0187893_10006310_pt1 | contig 20395 bp, 22 predicted proteins | sample MA1701074metaG_FD_139574 | JGI IMG/M metagenome (GOLD analysis project Ga0187893, IMG submission 139574) | White microbial mat communities from a basaltic lava cave in the Kipuka Kanohina Cave System on the Island of Hawaii, USA - MA170107-4 metaG ...
ATCGATGAAGCCGTCGCCAAAACTAAACTGATGGGATATGGATGTACGCATGACCTTATGTGTACCACAAGTTGCTAGAGCTGACCGAGAAAAAAAGGACTTTTTCAGTGAGAACTAACTAATTAATAGCACAATGTTATGCACCCATACAAATTGCCGGGAACCCCATGGCGGAGCATTTGATCCCTGTGTCAACTCCTCTTAACTCTCCTGCGCGCCGCAATGGGGTCGCAATCTGAGCCCGAATCCTTGGTAATCATGGGTCTCAAGCTTTCTGTGTGTTCGATCCATACATCACGAATACGCTCGGGCACCCTGTAGAATTCAAGGGTCTCCCGGAGGATTTGAAGTCTGCGGGCAAACTGTCCTCCCATGATCGGATGTTTCGCATGAACCTCATCGAGCGGTCTCCCTTGATACTCCATATCGGCACCGAGGAACCGCGCAGTAAGCTGGAACTCCATTTCCTTAACCCGCCTCTTATCCGCATTGCGAAAGAAGAAGCCAATCATTCTGTCGTCGAAAACCCGATCGATGAAGGCGTCGATAATTTGCCGCAGCTTGGCCTCGCCACCAAGCTCTTCATACAGCGTGTTACCCATAACTGATCCCTCTTTTTTTCATCCAGACGCAAACCAAACGGCCGGACGCATATCTGCTGGCCGGACAATGGGCTGCTGATCCCGCTGTCGCTAAACCACCACCATTCTATGACCTATCTGACAACCCATAAAAGGATTTATCTTAATACTCCGCTAGAAAGTTCTGCTGTCCAACGGGCCCACAGGCCAGCGGACTGCGCCCTCCAACTGGAGAGTTTTCACCGAGATTTGAGGGGAGCGCGATCGATAGTATTGGATTGAGGATCGCCAAGGGAGTCACGTAGCTCCGTGCGTGGCTTGCCGACTGTCGCGAGAATTTCCTTTCGGAAATTCACTTCTTACATGAAGCCCAGCTGAAGCTTGGCTGCTTCGGACATCTTGGAGGGTTCCCAGGGAGGGTCCCAGACCACGTCCACCGTGACATCCGTTACGCCTGAAACACTCCGCGTCTTGGCTTGCACTTCTGCAGGCAACGATTGCGCCGCCGGACAGTTGGGCGAGGTAAGGGTCATTTGGATTGTGACGACGCCCGAGGGTTCCACTTTGACATCGTAGATCAAGCCCAGCTCGTAGATATTCACTGGAATTTCCGGATCGTAACAAGTTCGTAACGCGTCTAATATTTCAGCTTCAAGAACGGTTTGACCGATGCTTTCCATATGTAGCCCTACCTGTTTTTGCCAAATGAACTTTTGCGCTCGCAGCTATTCCATTCCCAATTCCTGCTTTGCCGCATCGGAGATCATGCTTTGATTCCAAGGCGGGTCCCAAACCAACTCGACTTCCGCTTCGTTGATGCCTGGAACGTCAAACATTTTTTTGCGAATCTCTTCCTTGAGAAACTGCCCCATGCCACATCCTTGCGCAGTCAACGTGAAACGCACCGTCGCCTTATAGCCGCCCTCGGCCATTGGCGACACCGCGCAATGGTATATCAGACCCAATTCAACGATATTGACGGGAATTTCCGGGTCGAAACAAGTACGCAGTTGACGCCAAAGCCGTCCCTCAATTTCCTCCACGCTGTTCCCGGATGCGCTTTCGTCCGGTTTGACTTCTGCCAGCCGCGCCATGCCTAAGGCATCGCCGTCGTGACCATCGATACGCGCCATATAACCGCGGTCCGTCATGACGGTGTAACACCCTCCCAAGCTCTGGGTAATCCAAACCGAGCTGCCCGCAAATAGCGTGACTCGCTCTCCGCTTGGCACCAGGACCACCTCGCAATCGCGCTTCAGGCTTATGGGTTTTTCACTTTTCATAGCGACACCTCCCCGCCCGGGTTACAAAATACTCACTCCGTGGAGGCGACTCCTTTTTCGTTTTGCAGGGCGGATTTGACCGTATGCCAAGCCAAACTGGCGCATTTCACCCGCGCGGGAAACTTGCAAACGCCGGCGAGAATCATGAGTTTACCTAAATTTTTTTCGCCCTCGCTACCATTGGATTCCCCAGTAAGCATCTGGTGTACCTTTTCGAACAATTCCTGCGCGTCCTCTGGCGTTTTGCCTTTGAGCGCAGCTGTCATCATCGAGGCCGAAGCCTTGGAAATGGCGCAACCCGAGCCTTGAAAACTGATATCCTCGATGATACCGCGCCCTAGTTTAAGAAACACGGTAACATGATCGCCGCAGAGCGGATTGTAGCCCTCCGCTTTTCGATCCGCATGTTCCATGGCCCGAAAGTTGCGCGGACTTTTGTTATGATCAAGAATAACTTCTTGATAAAGTTCGTCCAGTTCCGACATTAGCCAAACACCTTGAGTACCCGTTGCAACGCTTGCGCCATGACATCTATTTCCTCGCACGTATTATAAAAGGCAAACGAAGCCCGCGTTGTGGCGGGCACGCCGAATCGTTGCATGACCGGCATCGCGCAGTGGTGCCCGGCGCGCACGGCGATGCCTTCCCGATCCAAGATCGTGCCCACATCATGGGCATGCACTTGACCCAACACAAAAGATATCACGCCGGCTTTCTCTTTGGCCGTCCCGATGATCTTGAGCCCTTCGATGCGCGTCAAAACATCGGTGGCGTGGCTGAGCAGGCGCTCCTCGTGAGCGCGCACTTGGCTCCAATTCAAACCCTCTAAATAATCGATGGCGGCGCCCAAACCGATGCCGCCGGCGATGTGCGGCGTTCCCGCTTCAAACTTATAAGGCAAAACGTTGTAGTGGGTCTTCTCGAAAGTTACCAGACTAATCATATCGCCGCCACCCTGGTATGGCGGCATTTTGTCTAGATACTCATGGCGTCCGTATAACACTCCAACACCCGTCGGCCCGAACATTTTATGCCCCGAGAAAGCGTAAAAATCGCAGCCGAGATCCTGAACGTCCACGCTAAAGTGGGGCACCGCCTGGGCGCCGTCCACCAGAACCGGTACTCCGGCCTGGTGGGCCAGGCCGATTATCTCTTTGACCGGCACGATCGTACCGAGAGCGTTGGAAACATGAGTGACGGCGACGAACTTGGTTTTTTCGCTCAAAAGACGCCGAAACTCAGCCATCACGATTTCACCGTCATGGTTGATCGGAATGACCCGCAACCGCGCTCCCACCTGTTCACAGAGTATCTGCCACGGCACAATGTTGGAATGGTGCTCCATTGCCGAAACGATAATTTCATCACCGGCTCTGAGAAACGCTCGTCCGTAGCTCTGTGCCGCCAGATTGATCGCCTCTGTGGTGCCCCGCACGAAAATAATCTCCTCGAGGCGCGACGCATGGATGAAGCGACGAACTTTCTCCCGTGCCGCTTCATAGGCTTCGGTGGCGCGCTCGCTCAGATAATGCACTCCTCGATGAATGTTGGAATTCTCCGCCCTATAATACCGCGCCAAAGCGTCGATGACCCCCTGGGGTTTCTGGCTCGTGGCGCCATTATCAAAATAGACCAAGGGCTGGCCATGCACGGTGGCCTTGAGCAGCGGAAAGTCCTGGCGAATCTTTTTTACGTCGAAGAGTCCTGCGGCGGTCTCCGGACGGGAAATTTCTTGCACCGCTTTCATAGAATTGCGGGAGTCCTTTTTTTTGCAAATTGGGCCAACAGGTAATTGTCCAGACCCTCACGCATGGAGGCGATCTTTATGCGTTGGGCCACCTCACTGGCAAAAGCGTAACACAATAGACTTTGCGCCTCCTCCGAACCGATTCCCCGCGAACGAAAGTAAAACAGCGCGTCGCGGTCCAACTGGCCGATGGTCGACCCATGACTGCACTTGACATCGTCGGCGCGAATCTCCAATTGAGGTTTGGTGTTGACCACCGCATGCTCCGAAAGCAAAAGGTTTTTATTGGTTTGCCGCGCGTTGGTTTTTTGCGCGTCCTTGTGCACGAGGATTTTACCGTTAAACACGCCCCTCCCGTGACCGCCCAGCACGCCTTTGTAGAGTTCCGAGCTCATTGCCCGCGGCTTCACATGCTCGATTTCGGTATGATTGTCCACATGTTGTTGTCCGTCGAGCACATAGAGACCGTTCAGCGTGCACTCCGATCCTTCACCGTCGAGAAGCGCCATCACATTGTTACGCACCAAGAGGCCGCTAAGCGTGAGGGCGTGGGCGGTGAGACGAGAGCCGCGATTCAAGCGAGCCGTCAAGGCTCCGACATGGAGACCTCCGTCTCCCTCCCGCTGTACGCGGCAATGACCGAGCAACGCCTCCTCCGCCAACTCCAGCTCGGTGACCGCGTTGGTAAAATAGGCTCCTTTTCCTAGACCCACGTAGCTTTCGACGATCTCGGCTTCGCTTCGGGCCTGCAATACGATAAGGTTTCGCGGGTGGGACATCGTAGGGGATTCGCCGGGGATGGAAACGAAAACAAGAAATATCGGCTCCTCGACTCTACAGCCCTCGCCTACCGCTACCATCGCTCCATCCTCGATAAACGCCGTGTTGAGCGCGACAAAGGTTTGCTCTTGATGCTTCGCGCTCTGCGCCAGACGCGCCTCTAGGAGTTCGTCTCCTTGCCGCACCGCCTGGGCGAGACTCGCAACACGAACCCCCGCCGGCAATCTTGCCATGGAGGATAAAGCAGGGTGAAAATGACCGTTGATGAAAACCAGGCGACAAGCTGCCGCTTCGGCGAACGACTGGCTCAGTAAAACCTGCGGCGTAGCCGTCGTCTCCGTGCCTTTACCCAGTTCAAAGACATGGGACAGAATCGGTTCCACGCTGGTGTATTTCCATTCCTCATCACGCGTGGTGGGAAAACCCAATTCTTGAAAACACCCTATGGCCGTTTTCCTTAGCCGTCTCAGCCAAGAGGGACTTTGGGCGGCGCCATTGGCTTGATTGAGCTCAAAGGTCGCAAGAAATTGATTCTGACTTTCCTTCGATGAGGTCATCATGGACTTAAAATCGGCGAAAGTTTAAGGCTGCGCAGCGGCTTCTGTCTTGACCCAATCGTATCCTTTGCGCTCGAGATCGAGGGCCAGTTCCTTGGTCCCCGACTTTACGATCCGGCCTTCGTAGAGCACATGGATGAAATCCGGGATAATGTAGTTGAGCAGCCGTTGGTAATGGGTAATCACGATCATCGCACGATCCGCTCGCCTGAGCGCGTTAACGCCGCCGGCGACGATGCGCAACGCGTCGATGTCGAGCCCGGAATCCGTTTCGTCCAAAATCGCGAGCTTGGGGTCCAATACCGCCATCTGCAATATTTCATTGCGTTTCTTTTCACCGCCGGAGAACCCTTCGTTCAGAGGGCGGTTGATCAACGCCTGATCCATTTCCACCAGTTTGATTTTGTCCTTAATGAGCGCGAGAAATTCCATGGCGTCCAGTTCATCAAGGCCGCGATGCTTGCGCACGGCGTTGAGCGCTGCCTTGAGAAAATAGGTGGTGCTGACTCCGGGAATCTCCACCGGGTACTGAAAGGCCAGAAAAAGCCCCTCCCGAGCACGTTGTTCCGGACTCATAGCCAGGAGATCCTTGCCCTCATAGAGGACTTCGCCTGCAGCAACCTCGTAATTTTCCCGCCCGGATAAAACATGGGCCAGAGTGCTTTTGCCGGAGCCGTTGGGCCCCATGATGGCGTGCACTTCACCGGCTTTTACCTCTAAATTGATGCCGCGAAGAATTTCCTTGCCGCCAACCTTCGCCCGCAGATTCTTAATGGCCAACATTCTCGTTCCTGCCTTTACTCCTTCGATTAACCCGCCCGTTGTAGCGGCGCCTTTGCCAACCGGCCTTTTAATCCCTGCCGATCAGCGATCGTGCTGATGGTCACGCCGGCGAGAAAGTTAGCCAGGACGTCGCGCGCTTCTTGCCAAATGGATTTTTGTGAGCATACGGCGCAGAAGGAACAATACTCAACGCCCTTTTCCAAACACTCCATGAGAACCAGCGGTCGCTCAACGGTTTCGTATATGTCTTTAATACTGATCCCTTGCGCCGGTTTGGCCAGTGAAAAGCCGCCTTTCGAGCCGATATGGGAGTGCACCAATCCCCCCGCCACCAGATCCTTCATGATCTTCGATAGATAAAAAGAGGGAATGTCCTGGCTTTTTTCAATGTCCGATCGACTCACTATTTTTCCCGCAGGTTGACCCGCGAGATAAGACAAGGCCCGCACCGCGTAATCGACGCGGCGCCCGACGTTCATGAGCGAACTTCTCTCCGTTTTTACTTTCGATCGACTCACAAAATTCTCTAATTTAGAATATAGACTCCTTAGGTCTTCAATGTCAAGACGCTTTGCGATTCCGAAACCGTGGTAAAATCGCTCTCTGATTAACCTGACAACCGTCCATAGGTATTTAGTCTAGCACCGACCCCTTTCCCGGGCTCGAGCCCTATGCTAATTAACTCGCATGGCTATTCTCAAAGTCGCTCGGCTGGGTAATCCGGTACTGCGCCAGCCGGCGGAGCGGCTATCACCGCGTCAAATTCGCTCACCGGCATTACAAAATTTCATCGACGATATGGTAACGACGATGAAGGAATACGACGGCGTAGGTCTCGCTGCCGATCAGGTTCATGAGCCCCTACAAATCGCCGTCCTCGAAGTCGCCGACAACCCGCGCTATCCGCAAAAACCCAACGTGCCGCTCACCGTGCTCATCAATCCAGTCATCACGCCTGTTAACGATGCGCTGGAGGAAGATTGGGAAGGCTGTTTGAGCGTTCCCGACTTGAGAGGAAAAGTGCCGCGCTACAAAAGTATCCGCGTTGAGGCCCTGGATCGCGGAGGCAAGCCGTTGCACTTTGTCGCCCATGATTTTCACGCCCGCGTGATCCAGCATGAATGGGATCATTTGAACGGCAAGGTTTACCTTGACCGCATGCGAGACTTTTCCACTCTCTCTTTTCTCACTGAATTCGCCCGATATTGGCTCAAGGAGTAGGCATTCACGATTAAACGCGTTGTTGTGTTTCCAATTCTGAAAGGCTAAATTCGCCGTCATGGCTTTTCCCCATTTGCAAAACTCCATCGACCGACTCCTATCCGAGGTCAAACCCTCCATTGGCCGCATCCTCGACGCCGCGTTATCAGACAACGATATCAGCATTGCGCAAGCCACCGAATTGTTCGATACCGACGGTTCGGATTTGCTCGCCCTGACCGCGGCGGCGGATTATATGCGCGCCAAGACCGTCGGCGACGTGTCACCTACGTAATCAATCGCAACATCAACTTTACCAATGTCTGTGTGAAAGCTTGCGGCTTTTGCGCCTTCAGCCGCGGTCACTTGGCTGAGGAAGGTTACTTTTTGCCGGAGGAAGAAATCATCAGGCGGGCGCGCGAAGCACAAGACCTCGGTGCCACCGAGGTCTGCGTTCAGGCTGGGTTGGCGCCGGGCATGGAGGGCTGGCATTACGTAGCTCTTTGCCGCGCTTTGAAACGGGCTATGCCCGACATTCATGTTCATGGTTTTTCCCCCGAGGAGGTGCTATACGGCGCCACGCTCACGGGGGTGACCGTCTGGGATTATTTATCCGCGTTAAAAGAAGCCGGCGTGGGTAGCCTGCCGGGAACCTCCGCCGAAATACTGGTCGATGAAATCCGCCAGCAATTATCCCCCGGGCGCATTACCACCGCTCAATGGATTAATTTGATCCAGACCGCCCACGAGCTGGGAATACCGACGACCTCCACCATCATGTACGGACATATCGAAACCGCCCATCATAAAGCCGTTCACCTGAGCATCCTGCGCGACATTCAAAAACGCACCGGTGGCATTACGGAATTTGTTCCGTTGAGTTTCGTCTATGAAGAAGCACCCATGTTCCACCGCAAACGTATCGAGGGGTTGCGCCAAGGCGCCAGCGGCGCCGAAGTGATGAAGATGTATGCCGTGTCGCGTCTGATGCTCAACAATTGGATTCCCAATCTGCAGGTTTCCTGGGTCAAGGAAGGCCCGAAGCTATCTCAAATCGCGCTGCTTGCAGGGGCCAATGATTTTGGCGGCACGCTGATTAACGAAAGCATTTCCACTGCGGCCGGTGCAGCGTACGGCCAGTTAATGAAACCGTCTCAGTTTCGCAGCCTGATACGGGAAATGGGGCGGGTTCCGGCGGAACGCTCCACGACCTATCAAAAAATAAGAGTCTTTGAAAACGAGGAAAATCCCGTGGATTTACTCGACCACGTGGATAATCCGGCCGAGCGTTTCGGTTCCTATCAGACTCTGATTCATTTGAAAAAATACCGCTTCAAAGAGTTCTACCGCGAACGCAAGGAACAAAAACAGTAGATCGGGCAAGCCACGGGGAGACTGAACACTGCAGGCGACCTTTTGGGATGGCAAAAATCAAACGGTGGAATGGCAATTGGCAACAGAGAGAGAACGCGCCATGGCCAGTGCCGCCGGGTGCCCCGCTTCAAAGATTTACGATCATGACAAATGAACGCCAATCCAGCAGACTTTGAGGCCATTGGCACTCGCCTGGGCTTTCACATCGCCACAGAAACCGCTGAGAAAATTCAGTTAATTTGGCAGGGCACCCGCTTTCCGGCTTTTCTCTGTTTAGGTATCGCGCTCCTGCTCCTATTTGTCTCGGTGCCGATCCTGCAAGCGATTCACCAGCGGGGGTTCGCCGGGCCCGCCGGCTCCCTTTGGTATTTCCCGTTTATGAACTTGATCCTCTTCGGCATCGCTCTTTACCTGCTCTCCCAGAAACGAACCATCGTGCTTGACGACAAGGAGCGCCGCCTGACTTTCAGCAAAAGAAACCTGCACAAGACGATCCGGCTGTCCTTGAGCTATGGCGACATCCGCGCACTGCGACTCGGCCTTGATCGAGTCTCCAGCGGCTTCGCCGTCGCCGGATCCACCGGGGCGCAAACTTTTCCCACCCCTGCGCTGCGTTTGTTCCTAGACAATGGCGAAACCGTACTGATGGATCGCGGCAGCAAGCGGAGATTACAAGAGTTAGGCAAGCGAATCGGGGCTCGGTTGGGGAAACCCCTCGAAGTCGATCCGGAAGTTCAGAGCTGACGTCGGACCAGGGTCGCCCGTCAGGATGCGGGGGCTCGGACCAAGATTTGATGCAGCTGACCGACGGCTTTTTTGACTCCTTCGCGGGTTAGCTGTTCGGCCGTCAGCCAACCTATCCCCCTTTCGCTGATCTCTCCTAGAGCAAATATATTTTCGCTCAAAGACTTTTGGGTTTCGTCAAAACGAGCCGACCAGATAATATCCCCGCGCCGCACATCCACGAGATCGAGGACGAAGGCTACGGACGCGGGACTCTTCGCTCCCCACTCCTCCCCTACTCTCTCGCGAAAGCGTTGCATTCTCCCCGCAATCACGGCGTCCGCGTACACCATTTCTCCGAGTTTTTGCAACCGGGCAAGGTGGCCGCTGGACGGGAGGTTCTGGCCGACATCTCGCACTTCACTTTCGGCGACGATCTGCCAGTTCGCCATCGAAGCCATCGTCATATGGACAAGCCGCGCCAGCAACTCCGGCGCCTCTCGTTCCGCGGCTCTCATCTCGCCCCCGGGCAGGATGCCAAACGGGGATATAGGTTTCAAATCGGACTCGGAAATATTGGGCGGTAAAACCGCGATGCGGCGAATATTGCGCGCCTCCAAATCCGTTGAATGTCGACTTTGGAGATTACCGGAGCCGAAGCTGCACCCGGTAACACCGAGCAAGAGCATCAGAATGATTTGAAACATAGTCAAGGCCTGCAAGATAACAAAAAGACGGGGAGCTCTCAAGACAACCGTTTCTAGTTCGAGGTCCAGGTTTCTAATTTTTGGTTTTTAAATACTAGATTCTAGTTATCTCTTTTTTGACTTCTGATTCCGGCTTTCTGCCGGACTCGAAACCGACAGTGGAGAACTAACAACCGCTCATTCCGCGACTATGGTGCGAAGGCCCAACTCGCGCAGTTGTTTAGTTTCGACGGTCGATGGCGCATCCGTAAGCATACAGACCGCCCGCTGGCTTTTGGGAAAAGCGATCACGTCGCGCAATGACTGGGCTCCGCTCAAGAGCATCGCTAGACGATCGATACCGAAGGCGATGCCGCCGTGGGGCGGTGCGCCGTAACTCAACGCTTCGAGAAAAAAACCGAACTTGGCTTGCGCCTCTTCCGCGCCGATACCCAGGAGCCCGAGAATTTTCTTTTGCAGTTCCACGTGATGGATACGGATGCTGCCGCCGCCGATCTCGGTTCCGTTGAGCGCCAGATCGTAAGCCTTTGAACGCGCTTTGGCGGGATCCGAATCCAGCAAAGGAAGATCCTCGTCCAGGGGAGAGGTAAACGGATGGTGCAGCGCGACATGGCGATGTTCCTTGGGATCAAATTCCATCAGTGGAAAGTCGACGACCCACACCAGTGAGTACTCATTTTCAGGAATTAACTTAAGCTTGCTTCCCAAGTGAAGGCGTAAATTGCCCAGCGCGTCATGAACGATTTTCGCCGTGTCCGCCGAAAACACGATGACATCTCCCGGCTTCGCCCCGGCGATGACTTCGATTTGTTTTTGCTCCTCGGCCGAGAGAAACTTCGCGATGGGCGACTGCCAACCCTCCGCCGTGAGCTTCGTCCACGCCAATCCCTTTGCCCCGAAGGTCGCCACGAATGGCGTTAAGTCATCGAGGTCCTTGCGCGAAAGCTCCTGACCTTGCGGCACACAAATGCCTTTGACCATCCCCCCCTTTTCCACAGCCGCGGAAAACACCTTGGCTTTTGAGCGACGCAGCACCTCGGTAAAATCGTTGAGCTCCAAGCCGAAGCGCAAATCCGGCTTGTCGGAGCCGTAACGCCTCATGGCGTCTGCCCAGGTAAGCCGCGCGAAGGGCCGTTTGAGTTCGATGCCGCGCAGCTCCTTGAACAGCAGGCACATCATCCCTTCCACGACGTTCATGACATCGTCCGGCCCGGCGAAGGACATCTCCATATCGAGCTGCGTAAACTCCGGTTGCCGGTCCGCTCTCAAGTCTTCATCGCGGAAACACTTGACGATTTGAAAATAGCGATCGAGACCTCCCACCATAAGGATCTGTTTGAAAAGTTGCGGCGACTGCGGCAGGGCATAGAACTTTCCCGGATAGATGCGGCTGGGAACGAGATAGTCTCTCGCCCCTTCGGGCGTGCTCTTGGTCAACACCGGTGTTTCCACGTCGATAAAGCCCAGGCCGTCGAGATAATCGCGAATGAGCTTCGTCATGCGATAGCGCAGCAATAAAGGCCGTAGGCTCTGCGGGCGACGCAAATCGAGATAGCGATATTTCAGCCGCGTATTTTCATTGGCGTCCGTTTCGTCGTCGATGGTAAACGGGGGAACCTGCGAAGCATTGAGAAGCTTGAGTTGTCTGACGCTGAGCTCGACTTCGCCGGTTGCCAGATCCCGATTAACGGTTTCCTCAGGTCGGCGCGTCAGCACGCCCCGCACCCCGATGACGTCTTCGGCGCGCAGCTGCCTTGCTTTTTCGTGGGACGCGCCATCCACCTCCGGATTGAAGACAATCTGCGTAATGCCGCTGCGGTCTCGCAGATCGATAAATATCAATCCACCGTGGTCCCGCCGGCTCTGCACCCAACCCAACAAAATGACTTCCGCCCCCACCCGCTCCACTCCGGGCTCGCCGCAGTAACAGCTGCGCTTCCACTCGCCGAGCGGTTCCGTCACTATTCGTTCTGTGGCCACTAGTTCGCTTTCCTCGCCATTAATTCCGCGTCGATCCGGTCCAATGGAATCTCCCGCTGCCGTTTGCTCGCCATGTCACGTAGAATCCCTCGCCCCTGCCGCAGCTCATCCTCCCCGATAATCAACACGGCGCCGGCCCGTAATTTGTCTGCACGGCGCATCTGACTCTTCAGACTCCTCCCCTGTCCCTCGAGCTCCACCGAGATCCCCCCGCGACGCCATCGGTGAACCAGAGGCAAGATCCAATCCCGCGCCTCATTCCCGACCCACGCTACGTATAATGCAGGGCCTGCCCCGTCGGTCGTGCGCTTCATGCGGAGCAAAAGGGTTAGCCGTTCCACTCCCAGGGCAAATCCGACACCAGGTATCGGGGGCCCGCCCAGGGCTTCGATCAACCCGTCATATCGGCCACCCGCGGCCACTGCGTTCTGCGACCCCAATTGATCGTTGGTCCATTCGAACGTGGTGCGGCAGTAATAATCGAGGCCCCGCACCATTCGGGGATTGAGGGTGTAGGCAACTGCTTCGGCATCGAGCCATCCTTTGACCGCCTCGAAGTGCGCGCCGCACTCGACGCAGAGCCGCTCTAGAATCGACGGCGCCTCCCGCGTCGATTCGATGCAACCACTCTCTTTGCAGTCCAACACGCGCAGCGGATTTCGCTCCATACGCCTGCGACAATTACCGCATAGCGACCTTTCCTGGCCCTTGAGAAAGGTTAACAGGAGATTGCGATAGGCGGGCCGGCACTCCCGGCAGCCGAGAGAATTCAATTGCAGTCGGGTCTCCGTCAATCCCAAGGCGCCGAACAGGTCGCCGAGTAACAAAATAATTTCAGCATCGATCAATGGGTCGCTTCGGCCCAAAGCCTCGGCCCCGATCTGATGGAATTGACGCAACCTGCCCTTTTGCGGACGCTCGCGGCGAAACATGGGACCCATATAGTAGAGCTTGTGCACCGGCTCGGTTTTATAGATTTCCGATTCGATATAAGCCCGAACCACCCCTGCGGTTCCCTCGGGCCTGAGCGTCAACGAAGAATTCGACGCATCCCGATCGGCAAAGGTGTACATTTCTTTTTCCACGATGTCGGTGGCCTCTCCGATAGAACGGCTGAATAGCTCGGTCTTTTCTAAAATCGGGATACGAATCTCGGAAAAGTTATAGGTCTCGAAAACCTCGCGAAACCGGCGCTCGACGAACTGCCAGGTTTCCACTTCTCCCGGAAATATATCCGCAAATCCACGAATAGCGGTGATTTTCATAGTTTTTTGGCGCTAAGGGTTCATTCAAAACACCATAAGAACCTCAAGAGGTCAAGCAAAGGGGTCCGCTACGGCTCGCTGCGCGCTTCGTAGCGATAGACGCGGCTGCGGCGGTTGGTGCCGTTCAGCTCGGCGAACAGAAAACCGCGGAATACCATAAAATAGGTAAGACAGAGCCCCAAGCCGAAGAAGACGATGAAAAACTGCAGAGCAGCGGGTAAAAAAGCGCCGAGGGAGCCGAGCGTTTCGAGCACAAAAAACCCCGCGGCGGTGAGGATGACGTTGGGCAGAAGCCACTCGACCCAATTTTCTACGATAAAATAATAACTGGCGCTGAGCAACCCGATCCCCGTGGTGCGGGTTTGATAGATGAATTCGGGAAGCGGATTGAGAAGCACATACAAGGCGATCTGAATACCAAAATATATGATGCCGCCGTTCGGCACCGACGAAAGTCCAATGGCAGCCAACCTCATGGGGATCCATAGAATAAAGGCTACGGTTAAGAGTTCCCATAAATAGACGCTGAATCCTCTCAGAAAATCGTTAAAGTTTGCCCGATTGACCCGGACCATATTTTCTACCAGGTGAAGACCCGAGCTGACGCAGGCTTGAAATGCCACGGCCAGGAGGATGCCGCCCACGAAGCCCAGCCGGGCAACCAGAATCGTCACCAGAGACAAGGCAACGCCGTACGCGAGCGGAGCGCAACTCACCACCCAGTTCTTTGTCACGCACTCCCAGGAGCGACGCAGAGCGATGCCGTACATCCACAACGTGGCCTGGATTATCTTCATTGGCATTTTATACCAGAAATCAAGCGAAGCTGCAGCGGGGTCGGAGTGAGGCAGATCTCAAGAATCTCTACGAAGCTCGATCACGTGCACTGCGGATGGCTCGAATAAAACCGTGATTTTCTTGCCTTCGCGCAAGCCGAGTTCGCTGAATTTGACTCGCGGCACTGAAGCGAACAGAGAGACGTCGCCACAACGCAAAGTTACCCGATAATGAACCAGCCCGGGGGAGATGTTGCCGATCACCACTACCAAGCGATTCGCATCGACCGGTTGGCAAGAAGTTTCGCCGGGAGCATCTAGAGCGATGTCTTCCGGCGGCACACAGAGTATGACGGGCGTTTCAGGTTCGAGCCGACCTAAGACTCGAACTTTGCCGCCATGGACACGCACGTCACAAATACCTGCATTGCCGCTCTCAACCACTCCTGGAATTCGGTTTTGGAGGCCAACTATCTCGGCGACCTCTTCGGTCCTTGGGTGCATCAGAACCGCGCCGTTGTCGGCCAATTGCAGCATCCGGCCGTGACTTATAACCCCTATACGACTCGCCAGATTGTAGGCTTCAAATTTGTCGTGAGTAACGAGGATCGTGGTCATCTCCTTTTGTTCGATGATATCTCGTAAACTATCCAGCATCCCTTCCCGCGTCGGCGCATCCAGACCCGAAAAGGGCTCATCCAAAAGCAACAGCTCGGGTTCGAGCACCAGCGCCCGCGCCAAGCTCGTTCTCTGGGCCTCTCCCCGCGAAAGCGTGCGCGCCGCCTGCATTCCGAGGTGACCGATCTCTAACCTTTTCAACCACGGCAGGAGCCGCTTTTCAATCTCGCCACCACTCAATCCGCGCAGCCTCAAACCCAAAGCCGCGTTGTCATACACCGATGCGTTCAGCAACAGAGGTTCCTGGAATACGCTGGCCATGCGTCGTCTGAGGCGAAGGGCATTTTTTCGAGTTGCTTCCTCGTCGCGGAAATAAACCTTTCCGGCATTGGGCCGCTGCAACAATCCGATGACTCGAAGCAGGGTCGATTTGCCGGCTCCATTGGGCCCAATCAGCGCCAGGACTTCCTTAGCACGAATAGAAAGCGACGAAATCTGAAGGGCAGTTAAGTCGCCGTATTCAACAACGACATCGCGCAGCGTTAAGAGGGTCTCGGCCACCGAATTTGTCCCCGCTGCTGGATATGCGTAAGCAAAAGGTTGATTGCGAAAGTAAGCGCGAGCAAAATCAGCCCCAGGGCGATCGCTAATTCGTAGTTTCCCCTCCCGGTTTCCAAGACCGTAGCGGTCGTTAATACCCGTGTTTGATCGCGAATATTACCCCCAACCATCATGGACGCCCCGACTTCTGAGATGACCCCGCCGAAGCCGGCCATAACGGCGGCCAAAAGCGGCAAGCGAGCCTCCTTGCACAAAAGCCATAAAAGTTGCGGCTTTGATGCGCCGATACCTGCCAACTGTACTGCCAGGCCGGGGTCCATGCTCTGAAAACACGCCATGGTCAGACCCGCTACGATGGGGAAGGCAATGATGACCTGGGCGAGGACCATTCCGCTTGGCGTGTAAATGAGTTCTAAATTTCCCAGTGGCCCGCTACGCCACAAAAAAATTGACACAAAAAGACCGACAACAACCGGCGGTAGTCCCATGCCGGTGTTCACCATCGCCACAACCACACTACGTCCCCGAAATTGCGTTAACGCCAAGGCCATCCCTAAGGGAATTCCAACCAAGAGGGAGAGGAACGTCGCATACCCGGAAACTTTCAATGACAACCAGGTAATTCCCCACACCTCGTTGTCGAAGCCAAAAATCAGCTCAACGGCCTTGACTACGCCCTGCCAGATCAATTCCACGTTATCCTCCCAGGTCGCTCTCCGGCGAACCCGCCGCCGGTCTAAACAACGGCTCGCCGAACTCCTTCACGCCAAAGCTCTTGATTATGGCCTGGACTTGCGCCGAAACCATGAAGTGAGCGAACGCTTTGCCGCCAGGCGCGTTGATTCGCGGACCATTGGCAGGGTTAGCCTCCATGATCGAATAAATATTTAGCAGCAGCTTGTCTCCCGCAAAAAGTATTGGCAGTTTAAGCCGCTTGCGCAAGGCTAAATAGGTACCACGGTCCGTCAAAGTGTAGCCATTTCGTTCGTTCGCGATGGCAAGCGTAGCTCCCATTCCCTGGCCCGTCTCGATGTACCACGATCCTTTGGGTTTGACCCCTGCCACTTGCCAGATGATCAGCTCCAGGTTGTGAGTCCCGGAGTTATCGCCGCGAGAAACAAACCAGGCATTCGCCTGTTTTATCGCCTCGAAAGCCGTTCCTACGGATTTCGCGGTGCGAATTTTTGCCGGATCTTCCTTCGGCCCAATAATGACAAAATCGTTGTACATGACTAGCCGACGATTGATCAGTTTCCCTTCCGCAGCATATTTTTTTTCAAGGCTTGGCGCATGGGCCAGAACCACGTCGGCATCTCCCCTGGCAGCCAACTCGAGCGCCTGGCCCGTGCCAACAGCAATCGCCTTGAGATTGTAGCCGGTTTGTTTAACGTAAGACGGTACCAGCACATCAAGGAGCCCGGAATCTTGCGTGCTCGTGGTGGTTGAGAGGATAACATGCTTCGGTTCCGCTTGAGCTTTTACCGCGGCGGTCCAAGAAGCAAGACCCATAACTCCTGCTGAAACAATTATGGCGCCAATCATCCTGTGCATCATTATGAGTCTTTCTCCGCGAATTACACCCGCACCAGCTGGGGCGGAAACTTGTTAAGGCATTTTGGCCCCTCGGCGGTAATCACGAAACTGTCGGCGAGAAAAAGCCCACGGGTGTGCTGCTTGTCGATAATGTGCATCTGCAGAGTAAACATCATTCCCGTCCGGTACACCAACCGCCCTTCATCATCGTATAAATAACGATCTTCGGCGCTCTGCACGCGATCGGGACCTATCTGCGGTTCATGTCGCGGATTGGCGCCGAGCATGCCTTGGAGGTATCCCCCGTAAACATCATAGCCGGTGTCGTGAATGAACTTTCCCGCCGCCACCGTATCCGCGCTCGTCTTGCCCGCCCACAACGTAGCCGCCACGCGCTTGTAGCCCTCCAGCGCGACCTCGAACATTTCCTGGAATTCTCGCGTCGGCGGCCCTGTCACAATGGGTTTTCCCGTCTGCGATTCGTAACCGTTATAAAATATGCCCAGCTCATTGTTAATGATATCGCGGTCGCCGATTTGACGGTTTACGGGACGAGGGCGTTGATCGTTGAGATCGGGATCGAGCATCGGCGCCGATGCGAGCTGGATCATGCCCATCTCGCCACCGGCTTTGAGGACCGCCTCATGAACGAAACCGAAGACCTCCCCCTCGGTCATACCCGGCTTAACGTGATCGGCCATCGCTTTGATCCCCACATCCCCTAACTCAGCGGACCTCTCCAGCGCCTCGATCTCCTCCTCGCTTTTAACCAACCGGGTGGCGATAAACTCTTTGGTCGCAAAGACAAACTCGGCGCGGGGCAGCTTGGAGACGAAAAAGTCCCAATGATTTTTCGGGATGGAGGTGTAGGGGTCATACTCGACGATACCGACGCGTCCTTTGTCATATCCCCGTTCCTCGATCGTGCGCACGATGGCGCCAAGGACGCTGGGATCGCCGACGATGATCTCCCGCACCGCGGTTCGGGCAAGCATGCCGCCGGCGAGAGAATGCCCCGGGCGCATGATGACGCAGGGATCGCCCTCTTTGGGAAAAAAGCAATAATTGGCCATCTCCGCTTTCCCCATCATGTTGGTAACGTAGCGCACATTGAACCACAGCCGGCCATAGGCCGCCGAGCCGCCGATGATCAGCAGGCAATCCAGCTTCATCTGGCGCATCATCGCCCGGATATTCTCATAGCGTCTCTGATATTCCGCCGGGGAAAAACGAGGATAGGGAAAGCGCCTGTGCATACGCTCTAATTCTTCTTCCGATAACAGCATTCTCGCCTCCTACGAGTTTCCGCCTAAGCAACCTAAGGGGGACAGTCCCCTTCTTAGTCCCCGTCCATTATTTAACCTATGCGAGACTGCTCCACCTCTTTAATTCGTTTTATATAGCCTGGCGCAGTTGTCCCAAAGGATCTTTCGCCGGCTTTCGCTGTCGAGCCCATCGATCTCAAAAAATTCATCCAGCGCATGGGGAAAATGGGCATCGATATGCGGATAGTCCGTAGAGATCAGTAAATTGTCGTCGCCCACGCGTTTGATGACATCCGTCACCAGGTACTCATCGGGATCGAGAGAGATAAAGCATTGATCGAGAAAGTAATCGCTCGGTTTGCGCGACAGGGGAACATCGGCCAGCGGCCCATGGAGCTTTGCCCGTTCGTCCAGTCGATATAGCAGCCATGGCAGCCAGGCGCAATTGCCTTCGAGAAACGCCACGCGTAATTTGGGAAATTTTTCCAGCACACCGCCGGCGCAAAAACTGGAAACCGCCAGAATCAATTCTACCGGGTTGCGCAACGCCAGGGCGACGATATTGGCGTTGGGATGGCCGAAGAATTTGTTCGCCACCTGTTCCTGCTTAGGACGCGCGGGGGGATGAAAGCAGAGCGCGACGCCTAACTTCTCAATCTCCGCCCACAACGGATCGAAGTAACGGTCGTGAATCCGCCTGCCGTTTAGCGGCTCCGGGCACAGAGAGAGCCCCGACACGCCCAGCTCGTTGACGACCCGCCGGACCTCCTCCAGCGCCAGATCCACGTCATGCAACGTGATGAGCGCCGAAGCCTTCAAACGCTCGGAGTGTTCCCGGCAAAATTCCGCGATCCAGTTGTTCCATGCCTTGCAGAGATCATTGGCATATTCCGGCTCGAAGCCATCGTCGCAATGCAACGGCGATGTTCGGAACAGCACAGCGGCGTCCAATCCCTCCATAGCCATCGCCTGCACCTGGGAGACTGCGTCGTAATTCCGCGCCACGGCAAAGCCATAGCGGTCCGCCACCTGTTTTTGACCATGATCGATGACTTCGGTTATGGCGCGTAAAGTTTCCCCGCCACCGATCTGGAATTGCACTCTGCCATGCTTTCCATCTCGTCGTCCCTGCGGGACGCGCTCGCCCCACTTGGGGTTCATGTATTTCGCGTAGAGATCCGCCGGATCGTACACATGCATGTCGCTGTCGAACGCTTTGAAACCGTTTTTCATCTTCGTGCTCCTTCAGGGAACGGCGCATGCAACAATTTAATCCCACCGCAATAGATTTGACAACGGGCGATGGCTTCGGCTAACTAACAGGTTAAAACCGATGTCCACCAGAGAAATAGCAGAACCGCTTGTGCCGAGGCAACATTCTTACTCGTATAAATTTTCCTTCCGCGAGGTGAACCATGAGCGCTCAAGATCAAAGTTTGGCAGAGCTGGATCGAAGGCTCGCCGAAAAATCGATCTCGGGAATCTGGCGTATTCCCGCCGGCGCCCGCCCCGGCGATCCGAAAACCAAAGTACAACCGCACCTCTGGAAGTGGCGGGACATCTATGACGGGCTGGTACAGGCCCGCGACCAGATTCAAATCGAACGAGGTACGGCTGAGCGCAGAACACTGCGTCTGGTCAACCCGGGGGTCAAAGAGTCGGAGATGACGAGCCACACCATGCTCTTCGCCTTCCAGCTTATTCAACCGGGGGAAGTGGCCCCACCGCACCGCCACACCATGGCGGCAATCCGGTTCATTCTCCAGGGCGAAGGCGCCTACACCAACGTGGGCGGCGAAAAAATGACCATGGAGGATGGCGATCTGATTTTGACGCCGAGGTGGGCCTGGCATGAGCATGCTCATGAGGGTGATGAACCGATGATTTGGCTCGATGGTCTGGACGTCCCGTTTATCCAATCTCTTCAGGTCATCTCGTTTGAATCCTATGCGGAAAGGCGTATTCCGGTTCAGCATAATCCGTACGACTCCGGCCATTATGGTTTGGCGCGCCCTTTAACGACCGAGGAGACAAAGCCGTCGGCTCCTCTACACTACCGCTGGCGTGACATATTTCCCGCGCTAAAACGGCTTGCCGAAGGGGCGCCGCATCCTTACGACGGTTTCGCCATGGAGTATGTCAATCCACTCACCAGTGGTTCGACGTTACCGACTCTGTCCTGTTGTATTCAATTGCTTCGCCCCGGCCAACGCACCGAGTGCCATCGCCACACCAGCACCGTGCTGTATCATGTTTTTCGCGGCAGCGGCACCACAGTGATAAACGGACAGGCTTTTCATTGGGAGCAAGGCGACTCGTTCGTCGTTCCCCTATGGCACTGGCACGAACACGCCAATCGATCATCCAGTGAAGATGCGATTGTTTTCACCATGAATGATGCGCCGATGCTGAAACCCTTCGGACTTTATCGCGAAGAGGGGCCGGGGGAGTCTCATTTAGGCTTGTGAGAATAGAGCAGGCTGTTTTAATATCGTACCCGGCGCGACCGAGCCGCAATCAAAAAGGAATGGGGACTTTGACCAGTAGAGTAGGCGAGTGAGCGATGTTAATGGCAACACGACTCACTCACCCCTCGTCGAACCGGACATGAAGATTTCCCTCATCCGGCTCTCGCAAAGGCTCTCCTCTCGGGCCATGCGCA
>Ga0187893_10006311_pt1 | contig 20395 bp, 14 predicted proteins | sample MA1701074metaG_FD_139574 | JGI IMG/M metagenome (GOLD analysis project Ga0187893, IMG submission 139574) | White microbial mat communities from a basaltic lava cave in the Kipuka Kanohina Cave System on the Island of Hawaii, USA - MA170107-4 metaG ...
CGAAATGGAGACGAAAAAGAGCAAATACGACACAAATCCGCTCGATCCCGAAGTTGCAAAACAAAGCGAAGAATCTTGGGGCGAAGAGGATGCTCGAGATACGCGCCAGGTGAAAGGGGCAACTCAGGAAGTCGGGACGCCGCCCGATAGTCCACGCAGCAATATTTATTCAGAAGCACCCACACGCCAGTTTGATAATCGTGCGCGGGATTCAGAATATCCATCCGTATTTGTACCCCCAACGTATGTTCCGCCCCCATCTGTCTATCAGCCCCCGCCATCTCAGCTGAACGCGAATCAATACCCTCTGCCTCCGACTTCGCGAACGGTTGCCGGCATCGGATTTCCGGAAAAGTGGGCAATGATTTTGCCCTATGCTCCTTACCTGGGGATCGTGGCTTCAATCATCGAACTGCTGCTGGTGCCACGCAAAGAGACACGTGTTCGCTTTCACGCGGCCCAGGGTCTCGCGCTTCAACTCGCAATAATTATTATCGACCGGCTGTTCTGGATTGTTGGTGCCCTTACAGGCAGTTCCTTTGGCGGCACTCTGTTTTCAATTGCTAGTTTCATTTTCTTAATCGTGTCCATGGTCAGAGTTTGGAAGGGCGAGCCTCATCGAATCCCGCCAGTAAGCGAGCCGTCTCTTTGGTTTAATGAACATATTGAGCCGCGCACAAAAAGTTAACAGAATGCTTGGTTCTGGCATCTCTGTTGCTTATTAAATTATATGGGGCCCCGATGAACCTTATTTCTACGGTATTCGCAGGAAAACCGTTCCCATAAGGTGTATCGTTGTTGCGATTTGGTGCAGAAAGGTCTGTCTCTCCACCAAGGAAAGACATAAACCATTCACCGTGAAATTGGGCGCGCCCTGTGCTTGCCAGAACTTTTGCGACTTTGAGCAGGCAGGCAATTAATGGAGGAACAAAATGATTAAAGAACATAAAAGAGTACGAGGTTTATTTGCCTGGGCAGCAATGATCGCAATGTTTGCGATGCCGCTTTCAGTCATCGCCCAGACACGCATTAGTGCTCCTAGTAATAAATATAAGATCGAAGATGACGTAAAACTGGGTCAGCAGGCAGCCCAACAGGTAAATCAACAGATGCCGATTTTGAAGGACGGTTACATTGATGACTATGTTGAGTCCGTCGGCAGGCGTTTAGTGGCAGCAATTCCCTCGGAGTTCAGACACAGTCAATTCCGCTATTCCTTTGACGTGGTCAACGCCAGCGACATAAACGCTTTTGCGCTGCCCGGTGGTCCGATGTTTATCAATCGCGGAATGATTGAAGCCGCACGCGGCGAAGGTGAGATGGCCGGCGTGATGGCCCACGAAATCAGCCACGTTGCGCTGAGACACGCCACGGCGCAGGCCACTGAAACTCAGAAATTTCAGATCGGATCGGTGCTGGGCCAGATTATCGGTGGTGTGATCGGGGGAGTGCCGGGAGCTATCATCGGCACCGGCAGTCAGATCGGTTTCGGCATTGGAGCGCTGAAGTACAGCCGCAAGTACGAGACTCAGGCAGACATCCTGGGAGCGCAAATAATGGCGCGCGCTGGTTATGATCCGCGCGACCTGGCTGCAATGTTTCGCACCATCGAACGGCAAGGCGGTGGTCGCGGCGGCCCTGAGTTTCTGAGCAGCCACCCGAATCCAGGCAATCGCTATGAACGAATTAATGAGGAAGCGGCACTGTTGCGGGTGAATCCGCGGGGCGAAGATAATCGGACCTTTCAGAACGTCCAGTCCCGCCTCCGTGGTTTGCCACCGGCAGCCACCATGGCTGAAATTTCACGCAGTGGTCAGCGCTATCCTTCCGGCGAGACCCAGGAAAATTATCCCCGAGGCGAGCGAGTGGTTTATCCATCGTCAAGATATCGAACCGTCTCGGCTGGTAATGCGTTCCGCTTACAGGTTCCCGATAACTGGCGCGAGGTTGGCGGCGATGGTAATTCCGTGACCTTCGCACCCCCGGGAGCATATGGAACCATTCAAGGTCAGTTTGTCTTTTCCCATGGAATCATGGCCGGTGGGGCTGGCAATCTGGGAAACAATCTGAGGCAGTCGACGGACGCTTTAATCAATGCCTTGCTTCAGGGAAATCCGCACCTCAGACGTCAATCCGGTTACCAGCGTGTAACCATTGACGGGCGCAGCGGGCTGGCTACGACTCTTGCCGGCCGATCGCCCAGACTGGGGCACACGGAGATAGTTAATATCTACACGGTGCAGGCGCGTGACGGAAGTCTGGCCTACCTGGTAGGCGTCGCTCCGCAAGGTGACTACAGGGTTTACCAGCGAGCTTTCAGTGACATTTTGAGTTCGGTAAATCTTAACTATTAACAGCAAGTCTCTGCTTGTTCTTAACGAAAGGCCCGCGAAAGCGGGCCTTTCTATTTCCGCCCAAATCTTCCACTCAGCAGTGGTTTCGACTCCCCCGCGGCATTGAGATCTTCACGGCCCATCTTTCACTTTGACGGGCAGAGCGTTAAGCTAATTCCTCCGTCACAGTCGGTATGATTCAAATAATGCAGGAGGACCATTATCGTGCGTTCACTTACATTGATCTTCACTCTGCTGCTCCTGACTGTTACTGCCGTCGAAGTCAGCGCTCAAGGTGAGGCAGATGCGGCCGCTATCAAACAAACGGCGCTGGACTACATTGAAGGGTGGTATGAGGGGAACGGGGAACGAATGGAGCGAGCCTTACATCCGGAGCTTGCTAAGAGGATCGTTCGCACCAATGCCGAAGGTTACAGCCGTCTGGATCAGATGAGTGCGATGAGTTTGGTTCAAGGCACTCGATCTGGATATGGCAAAAAAACTCCCAAGGAGAAACAGCAAAAGGACGTTACGATTCTTGACGTATTCCAAAACGCCGCCAGCGTAAAGGTAGTTGCGGCTGACTGGATCGATTATTTGCACGTGGCCAAAGCGAATGGACGGTGGCAAATCGTAAATGTGTTATGGGAGCTGAAGCCGAAGGAAAAGTAAGGTTTCATTTGAGGGGTTTAGTGCGAGAGGTTGCGAGCGCTTCGCGCTCGCGGCGGGCGGGACGCCCGCGGTTATCGGTAAACGAGGCCCGCAAGCTAGTCACCGGATTTGGCGGACTTAGCTTGTTGCCAGAGCCGCTCCATTTCCTCTAGAGAGGTGGCCTCAAATGGCTGCTCGCGGGCGCGCAGCTTTGCCTCGATGTAGGCAAACCGGTGACGGAATTTACGGTTGGTGAGTTTTAGTGCCGCCTCGGGCTCGACCTGCAGGTGCCGGGCAATATTAGTAACAGCAAACAAGATATCGCCCAGCTCCTCGCGAATCCGCTGATGATCTGCTTCTTCGTTGCTGCTTTGATGGTTGGTTATCGCGTTCTTTAGTTCGTCAATCTCTTCCAGAAGCTTGGCGAAGATGTCGTCAACTTTCTCCCAGTCAAACCCGACCCGCGCAGCTTTAGTTGAAAGCTGATGTGCTTCAATCAGGGCCGGCGCCTTGGATGGGACACCATCCAGAATCGAGGTGTTTAAAGCGGCAGCCTTGGCTTGTTTCTCTTTAGCTTTGATGGCCTCCCAGTTCCGGAGTACTTCAGCGGAATTCTCAGCGCGCTCTTCACCAAAAACATGTGGGTGGCGGCGCACCATCTTCGTGTAGATTGCTTCAATTACCTCATCGATCGTGAACTCACCTCTTTCAGTTGCCAGCTGAGAATAAAAGACTATTTGGAAAAGCAGATCCCCCAGCTCATCCCGTAGCTCCAGGGGTCGTCCCGACCGGGCTGCCTCAGAAGCTTCAAAAGCCTCATATGCTTCTTCCAGAAGCATTGGCGCCAGGGTGGCGTAAGTTTGTTCGCGATCCCAGGGACAGCCTTCAGGTGAGCGAAGCCGGGACATCAAGGCAATCAGATCAGTAAAGTTTGCGGGCATGGGGAAAGTCTAAAGGGCGGGGCGTAAAAGTCAAAAGTGAAAAACTGTTGATGATCCTGGGACTGCGGGTGTCGCCTACTGGGACCGCGGGCGTCTTTACTGGGACCGCGGGCGTCTCGCCCGCCGCGAGCGCGTAAGCGCGAGAAGCCTCACAAACAAGTACTGACCGAGTTTAAGCGGGCGGAACGGATCGAGCACTGTTATCTGCGTTTCTCTCTTCAGCTTCGTTATTCCGCGGCCTTGGTTCTTTTGGAGCTCACCAGCCGCCGATTAAACTTAGATTTTCTCGATGCACGCAGATCATGAAACCGAAAAATCAGGGTTATTGGTGCTCCATGCTTTCTTGAACACCTTTTGCAGCTGAAATTTACAGGGATATTGCAGCTTGAGCTTAGCGTGAGGCCGCGAGCGCTTCGCGCTCGCGGCGGGCGAGACGCCCGCGGTCCCGGTGAGCGAGGCCCGCGGTTCCAGTAAAGACGCCCGCGGTCCCCAGTGAGGGAGGCCCTTGGTCCCGGTGAGCGAGGGCCCCCCGGTTTCGGAAAGGAGTTTGATCGCCTTCCGGTGGGATGCTAACATCGAAGACAAAATTACATTTTGTGAGGAGAAGGAAGGACCTCGAGGGCCCGTTCGTGGCCGAAAGGCTGAAACAATAAGGATGAGCGAAGAACAACCCACTTTTAAGGTGACCGACCGCCGGCTGTTTAATTCTGATGGCACCCCCAGGGAACTTACTCCCGAGGAACAACAGGAGATTGCCGCCTCCGCCAGCCCGGCCGCGGGTGCTAAAGAAACAACTGCGGCATCACCACCTCCAAGTGGTTCAACTGCCCAGACGCAATCAGAGCGACCACCCAGTCCCAGTGTCACCTCGGATGAACTGTCTGGCGACGAAGACGCAGCCGATGCGCGGGACCCCGCCAGCTTTGTCAACTTCATCATGTCCATTGCCTCAAATGCCGCCTCGGCGCTGGGAATGATGGAGCACCCGGTCACTCAGCAGAGGGAGGTGGACCTGGAGTTGGCAAAACATTGGATTGACGTCCTGGGCATGCTGCAAAAGAAAACCTCCGGCAATCTTACCTCGCAAGAGCACCGGATCCTTGATGGTCTGCTTTCCGACTTGCGCATGCAGTATGTGTCGCTGGCGAATTCGCCGCAGTCAAAAACTGCGCAACCTTACACCGCTCGCGACATAGTTGGCGGCAAATGAACCCGCCGCGCTGAGCAAAACTACCAGCAGCTTCGGGTTTCGCTGCTTGAGATACCAGGGTCTGAAACGCAAACTGTGAATCACTTATGAAGCTTACGTTTCTTGGCACTGGTACCTCCACGGGCGTTCCTTCAATTGCCTGCGATTGTGAGACTTGCTCCTCCCAGGACCCTCGAGATAAACGGCTCCGCGTTTCTGTAGTTATCGAACACGGTGATCAAACTGTGCTCGTGGATACCTCGAGTGACTTTCGTCAACAGGCTTTGCGTTACGGTCTGAAACATCTCGATGCGGTGTTGATTACCCACTGCCACGCCGATCACATCTTTGGCCTGGATGATATTCGACCATTGAATTTTCGTTTTGGCGCCCTGGGCATTTACGCCAATGAGCATGCTTGGACTGACATTCGTCGCATTTTCAAATACATCTTCGAGCCCTCCCATTTTGGCGGCGGGTTGCCCCAGGTGATTGCCCACACGGTTCAGCCCAACGCCAGCTTTTTCCTGGGCAGGGAGCTGGAGATTACACCTCTGGAAGTGATCCACGGCCGGTTGCCGGTAATGGCCTATCGCTTCAACGATTTTGCGTATGCTACTGACCTCAGCGAAATCCCTGCGCAGACGATGGAATCGATGCGAGGATTGGACGTGCTGGTCCTGGATTGTTTGCGTTTTCGCGAACACCCGACACACCTTTGGGTAGACAAAGCTCTGGCCTACATCGACGAGTTAAAACCGCGTCGAGCTTTTCTGACTCATATCGCCCATGATGTTCTGCATGAACGTGACTCCCAGAGGCTTCCGCCAAATATAAAATGGGCTTACGACGGGCTTGAAGTTGAAGGGTGATGAGCGGAAAGCCAGAGATATTTGTGCGGATTGACTGAAAGCGGAACCAACCTACGCCTCTGATGCCCCGCTAAACATGCGTCTCTATCACGGAACTGACAACGCAAATATTCAAAGGCCGACGGTCCTAACACTTGGAGTCTTTGATGGACTGCATTTGGGCCATCAGTTAATCGTTCGTACAGTTGTAGAGCGCGCCAAAGCCATTGGCGCCGTCCCAACCGTCATAACCTTTGACCCCCACCCACGCTCAGTGTTACACCCGGAGTCGTCACCTCCCTTGCTGCAAACGCTCGACCAAAAAGTCGAAGCTTTCGGCGTGCTGGGAATTGAACAGACGATCGTCATTCGTTTCACCGAAGAGTTTTCGCTGATTCCAGCTCAAGAATTTCTCAGAGACACAGTCAAAGAACGTTTACATGCCCAGGAAGTTTATTTAGGGCGCGGCTTCGCTTTTGGCCATAATCGAGATGGAAATATTGACTTGCTGAAGCGTGTCAGCCAGGAGTTGGGCTTTGCGGCCGCGGAAGTGCCGGAAGTCCGTTTTCGCGGCCAGCGCGTGAGTTCAAGTCGCATTCGCAAATTACTGGTCGAAGGCAAAGTCAACCTGGCGCGCCGCATGTTGGGCCGCCCCTATGGTGTTGAAGGAATGGTTGAGCGGGGCTCGGAGCGGGGTCATCAACTTGGTTTTCCGACGGCCAACCTGCACCCTCAGAACCGCGTCATACCTCGCAACGGTGTGTACATCACCGGGACTTTAGTTGAGGGTGTTTGGCGCCGCAGCGTTACCAATATCGGCGTTCGACCGACATTTGGAGCCGAAAAGGAACCTTCGCTGGAAACTTTCGTAATCAACTGGTCGGGCGATCTTTATGGGGATGTGGTGCGAATTCGATTTCTTTACAGACTCCGAGATGAAAAGCGGTTTGCTTCGGTTGAGCAGTTGAAAAGCCAGATTAAAAGGGACGTAACGCGAGCTGAGAGTTATTTTGAAAGAGCTGGGACCAGACACATGCTTTCCATCATCTAATGTCAATCCCCTCGGGCCCCCAAAGCTGGAAATAACTTTGCTGTAAAATTGTGAAGGCCAGCGGTTGTTTGGTTTACTGGAACAGTATGAGTGCCACTGACACATTGATGAAAAACCTTGAGGAGAACGGCCGGAACGGACACGCCGTAAATGTCAGGACTTCCCTGAATGGGCCATTGCCGGTTACCGCTCACGATGATGCGCGGACGCCAGAATTATCCGAAGAGCTGGTGGCGGGCGTTTTGCGAGCGCGAAAGTTCCGAGCCTTGATTCGAGCCGTTCAAATTTCTAAGGTCCTGGGGCTCCTTTCACTCTATCTCTTTCTTGATAACTACGATGTCCGAGCCGACTTTAATCGCCGGTTTGCCGCACGTCGCCGGGAGGACGCCAGAACGCGGGGAAGAGTTTCGTTTATAAAGGAATGGTGCCGGGATCTCTTTCGGTTGGCTTTGGACAAGAGCATACGTTTCTTGCGTTTTCTGATCTTTCGAGGTGCCCAGGGTTCAATTCGCAAAGAAGCAAGACTGGCAAAACAATCTGTCTGGTTGCGCCGCAGTCTAATTGAGTTGGGACCCAGCTTCATCAAGATTGGGCAGGCGCTCGGCACCCGCGCCGATCTGTTACCACTCGCTTACGTCAAGGAGTTGTCGAGGCTGCAGGATCAGGTGCCTGCCTTTCCCACTGCCGAAGCTTTTGCTCGCATTGAAGTAGAGCTCGATCGACCTCTTCATGAGTGTTACTCCGAGATCGACAACCAACCAATCGCTTCGGCCTCGCTTGGCCAGGTCTATCGGGCCCGGTTGCACTCAGGCGAAGAAGTAGCCGTGAAGGTCCAACGGCCCAACCTGGAAGAGATCGTCAGCTTTGACGTAGCAGTGCTTTACCGGCTGGTGAGAGGAATGAACCGTCTTTTCCCGCAGTTGAACGAAAATGCCGATTGGGAAGGGATGCTTCATGAGTTTCACGCCACCGTGTTTGAGGAGATGGACTATGTCAAAGAGGGCCAGAACGCTGATCGCTTTCGTTATAACTTTCGCACCTGGAGGGCGATTCGCGTTCCCAGGGTCTATTGGACCCATACCTCGAACCGCGTGTTGACCCTCGAGTTCATCAGGGGCACAAAGGTTGTGGATCTTGAAGGTCTGCGGGCCAGGCGCATTTCCGCGATCAAGGTTAATCGTCTGCTGGTGCGTACCTACTTGAAGCAGCTTCTCGAGGATGGATTTTTCCACGCCGATCCCCACCCGGGAAACCTTCTGGTTATGGACTCGGGTCATCTAGCGTTTTTTGACTTTGGGATGGTCGGGCGAATTGCTCCCAAACTTCAGTCACAAATGATTGACGCGTTTTTCCACGTGGTCGCCAGGGACGTGCATGGATTGGGCCAGGACATAATCAACCTCAATTTCCTAAAGCCGGGCGTGGATGTGGAAACCGTTCGTCCAGTGGTGGAAGGGCTTTTCACTCACTATCTGAATCTGCGTTTGGGTGAAATAAACTTCAAAGAGCTGACTTACGAGCTAGCGGAAGTGATTTACGAGTACCCTTTCCGGTTACCAGCCAACTTTACCTACATGATGCGGGCCTTGATGACTCTGGAAGGCATTGGCATTATCACTGACCCTGGTTTCAGCTTCTTTGAAACTGCCAAGCCATATGCCAAAGAGTTCATGTTGCGGCGCGAGGGTCGCCGGTTCCGCCAATTGCTTTTTGACCGCGTGAGTGGACGTGATTCGGATGGCCGCATCGAGTGGTCCAAGGTTTGGAAGCTCACCAAGATGGCAGCGCGAATGTATTTGGAGAGATAGATGGGACCGCGCCAACTGGGATCGCGGGCCTCGCTTACTGGGACCGCGGGCGTCTCGCCCGCCGCGAGCGCGTAAGCGCGAGAAGCCTGACGAACAGGTACTGACCGAGTTCAAGCGGGCGGAACGGATCGAGCACTCTCACCTGCGTTTCTCCCCGCTGAAATTTTCCGGGATATTGCAACATGAGCTCAGCGTGAGGCTTCTCGCGCTTATGCGCTCGCGGCGGGCGAGACGCCCGCGGTCCCAGTTGGCAACGCCCGCGGTCCCAGTTGGCAACGCCCGCGGTCCCAGGAAGCGACGCCCGCAGTGTTACTTCAGGTGCTCGGCAACTGCATTAAATAAAAGTGGATAGGTTGCTAAAGACTGGCCGCGATACTGAGGTCGAAAACCGAATAGAATTATTCGCCCTTTCCCCATTGTTACTTCCACCAGGGCCGCTTTTCCTCGTAGCCGCTCCCCGCCGAGCAGCCAACCAGAGAGCAGAAAATCCCTATCATCCGCATAACTAGCGACAATCTTGACGGCACGTGTTTGTGCGCCTGAATCTTTGGCTTCGACTACCTCAAAAACCGGCGAGTTCTCTACCCAGGCAATCGATGCGTGTGGCATTCCCTTCGCGAGAGGGTGGGTAGTATCGAGCTCGATTCGAAGTATTGAGCCAGGCACATAAAACTCATTTCGCGGCAGGCCAGCTACGATATTACGGACAGGCACCTTAAATTGTTCTATGGCAAAGTCACTCGCTCGATTCAGAAAAACCAAAGTGCCTCCTTCCTCCACAAATCGCTTTAGTTCAGTTACACCTTCTCGCCCGACCCCGCCTGTATACTCAGGCGGCATGCTTCCCTCGCGATGGCCGTTCATTATTGCGCGTGGCATTTGATCGGGAAAAACGATGTTTCTATAACGTGATATTAGATTTCCCTTTCTCAATACATTGTCATCTATTGATGAAAAAGCCAGGTGATTTTTCATTTTCCCGGATTCGAACCACCATCTTGTCCACCCCTCATCCATTGAGGGCACGTGAGACTTGTATATTGCGTAAGGTGATGGGCCGCCTCGCATTATCCCACTCATCCGAGGGCAAGGGATATCTTCATCCGCAATCATGAGCCCTTTATAGTTAAATGGAGCGTAGACAGGAGTTACATCCTCTCCATATAACAACGGTAAGGTGTGAGCAGTTACATCGTAGGGTGGAATCGGATTTCCCTCCGAATCGCGCAGATTCGGATAGTGCTGCGCTTCGAGCAACGCTTTCGCGAAGTTCCCGTACGGCTGATCCAATCTGATGAGCGCTTCACTGAACATTACTTTTCCGTTGTTAATGACTCGCTTACTGACTTTCCTTTTTCCGTTTAGGACCCGGTGATCCAAATACTCAAATTCAACTCCACCCTTGCGTAAGGTTTCCCGCAAGCAGACGCCAGCTCCAATGAATCCGAATAACTCTCCTTTTTTGCGAGGCCGCACGGCCTCTTTCCCTATTTCATAAAAGCGAGCCAGCCACTGCTTGCGATTCTCGCCCGCGTGCCTCAACAAGGTAAAAGCCGCTGTGGTCATGTAATTCGTTATGTCTCGCAAACGCCAGATCCCCCCACGCCAGACCGGCCCAAAGTTTTCCGACTCCTTTTGAGCGTTGTAACCCTGACGCGTCCGCAACTCTTCAAACTTCACGGTTATCGGGGTTGCCAGGCGAGCAGAGGCCGTTTCGGACAACATTCTGACGCCTGCGTGGTAATGCGAATAAGCCCGCGCGGGCGTCCAGGCATCGTAGGTTGTGTTAGTCGTGATTCCCTGAAAGCCCTTAGCCCTCAGCTCACCCGCAATCCAATTGCCCAACTCGGTATAGCCCTCAATGATCTGTTTGGGAACATTCGGCTCGACCGGGGGCATGTAAGGAGGCAGAAAGAGACGGGAACCAAAAGCGCTCTGCTGGTGAATGTCGTGAACTATCTGAGGATGCCAAACATTGTGGATTTTCTCCACTGTGATTTGAGTCTCAACCTGAGTAAATGCGTACCAGTCTCGGTTGTTATCGTGACCAACGTACTTATGGTAAAGCTCTGGAGGCTCAGTTCCCTCATAGGGAGTGCCCAGCGTTTTGTCGTACCAGTTCTTGACGATGTCGACTCCGTCTGGATTCAGTGAGGGCACCAGCAAGACAATTGTGTTTCTTAAGATGTTCTGAATTTCAGGTTCATTTGACGAGGCCAGCCGGTGAGCGATCAGTGTGCTTGAGAGTGTGGAACCAACTTCAGTCGAGTGAATCCCGCAGGTGATCAGAACGATTGTCTTGCCCCGGGCGATTAGCTGCGCAGCCTTCTGATCTGCCCTGGCTCCAAGCTTGCGCGGATCTGCTAACTGCTTTTGAATGCGCTTGTACTCTTCCAGACGCGCAAGGTTTTCCGGCGAGCTGATAGTGGCCAGGACAAACGGCCTGTCCATGGTCGACTGGCCAAGAGTCTCGAATCTCACCCGATCGCTGGCGCGATCAAGCTTCTCGAAGTAATCGACAATCTGGCTCCAGCTGGCTAGCTTTCGGTCGTCACCCGGCGAAAATCCCAGGACGTCTGCGGGGGTGGGGACCTTAACCGCGGTCGTTGTGTATTGTGGGTTCTGAGCCCTGGCCCGAAAGAGCGTATCGCTGACAATGGTGGCAACGAGACAAAAAGCGAAAAGTATTGTGCGTAGGCGCATGTCCGGATTCGTCTTAATAAAAAGATGGAGAGTTTTGGTCGAGCCCCAAAAGTTTATTTTATTCGAGTACGAAATCCTAAGAAACCAGAGCGCCAATAGTCGTGGTCGGTGCACCAGGGCTGACATCCAGATACTACTCAGCGTCGCGGCTCACCTGCAAAACACTGCCGGAAAACCTAATGTTTTTCACTAAATTGGCTTGCTCGGGCACTTCCCAGCCGTGTAAAGTAACAAAGTTTCATCCCCGCGCACTCCCCGGTTTACAAAACTTAATCGGAGGTCCGAATTCAGATGTCTTCTGAAAGCGCTCCAGTCAACGAGTACCCGGATCGGGTCGGGTTTAAGCCCGACAATCCCTGGCTCGCGACCTTTCGCCCGTACATTGCGGCCGGCACCATAATGCCCGAGCTAACTTCACGGGCCGTAATCGTTGGCACGCTTCTGGGGATGATCTTTGGCGCCTCGTCCCTCTACCTCGTCCTGAAGGTTGGTTTGACGGTCAGCGCTTCCATTCCGGTCGCCGTAATCAGCATCACCATCTTCCGCTTGCTAAGCACGATTGGGATGAGGAATGCAACGATACTCGAGAACAACGTGGTGCAGACAGCTGGCTCCGCCGGTGAGTCGATTGCCTTTGGCGTGGGCGTGACTATGCCGGCAATCCTGATTCTTGGCTTCGATCTCGAGTTGAGTCGCATCGTCCTGGTCTCAGTTCTTGGCGGCCTGCTGGGCATCCTGATGATGATTCCCCTCAGACGGGCCCTGATCGTCCAACAGCACGGGTTGCTAAAGTATCCAGAGGGCACCGCTTGCGCAGAGGTCTTGAAAGCCGGAGCTTCCGAAGAATCGAAAGCCCTCGCCTCGCCAGAAGCAAAAGCTCAGGCAGCAGAACGTGGCGGTGTAGCAATCGGCGCCAAAACAATTTTCGTAGGCTTTGGTATTGGCTTCGTATACCAGGTGATCAACAAAGCCCTCTATGGCTGGAAGGAAGTTCCGGAAAAGATTTTCGGAGCGCCGTTCCGGGCAGCTTCCGTTGGAGTTGAAGTAAATCCGGCGCTACTCGGTGTCGGCTACATAATTGGCCCACGGATCGCTTCAATCATGTGTGCCGGCGGCGTGCTGGCCTACCTGGTTTTGATTCCCGCGATCAAGTTTTTCGGTGAAGGCATGACCACGATCCTACCCCCGGGAGACAAACTCATTAGCGAAATGAGTCCAAACGATATCCGCGGTGCTTATGTGCTCTACATCGGCGCTGGAGCAGTCGCGGCGGGCGGCATCATCAGTTTGTTTCGATCGCTGCCGATCATCTGGCACGGATTGAAAGGTGGTCTACAGGATCTGCGTGGAGGCCAAAATGCGGTAGCGTCGGCTCCCCGGACTGATCAGGACATGTCGATGAAGTTTGTGGTGGGCGGAATTATCGCGCTCATTGCCATGATCATGATCTTTCCGCAGCTTCACCTGCAGTTTAATCTGCTCGGAGCCATCCTAATCGTCGCGTTTGGTTTCCTTTTCGTTACGGTATCGTCCCGGTTAACGGGCGAGATCGGATCATCTTCAAATCCGATTTCGGGCATGACGGTCGCAACGCTATTGCTGACCTGTCTGATTTTTCTGTTAGTTAATTGGACGGGACCGACTTATTTCGTTACGGCGTTATCAATCGGCGCAATTGTTTGCATTGCCGCCTCGAACGGCGGCACCACCTCCCAGGATTTGAAGACTGGATTTCTGGTGGGTGGCACCCCGCGAAAGCAACAGATCGCAATTCTAATTGGAGCTGGTGCCTCGGCTTTGATTCTTGGCCCAATCCTGCTGCGCCTGAACAACGAGGCAACTGTTTATGTGCCGCGCATAAGTTTTGAACCAGTAAAGGAAATGAAAAGAGTCGAGCCTGGGGTGGCTCCCACGTTGCCAGTTTACGCAGAGCAAGCGAAACCCTTGCATGCCACCGGTACCTATCGAGTGCTGACCGTGACCGAAAGCAATCAAGAGCTGAAACCCGGGGATTATCTGGTGGACGAGTCGGGACGAGTGGTCTACAGGATCTCACGCAATTTCCCGGCAGATCTGCGTGCTAATCCCCAGGAGATAAGCCTGAAAACAGAAGTTCCTCCGGGTGTTCCCGAATCAAACGCATATCACGTCTGGCACAATACCGACACGTCATCGGGTACGGCGCGTCGTTACCTGGTTACCAGTGAAGGGGTCCCAGTCTATCTGGTCGATCCCGGCATCAATGGCGTCCACAAGATCCGACCCGATGGTCGAGAGGTCGACAAATTCGACGCTCCCAAAGCGACTTTGATGTCCTACATCATCAAGGGAGTTCTGGATCGCAAACTGCCCTGGGGGCTGGTACTTCTCGGGGTCATGATTGCAGTTGTTTTAGAGATGTCGGGTGTGCCTTCATTGGCTTTTGCAGTGGGAGTCTACCTTCCGCTTGCTTCCTCAGCGCCGATCTTTATCGGGGGCCTGGTTCGATGGCTGGTGGATCGTAACCTGCGACAACGCCTGGCCCATAAGAAACTGACCGAGGAGGAGCTGGTGGCCGAGGGTGACAAAAGTCCAGGTGTTTTGATGGCTTCTGGATACATCGCTGGCGGCGCAATCGCCGGAATCGTCATTGCTTTTATGGCTGGCGTCCTCAAAGACACTACTGCGGGTATTCAAAAATGGTCACAGGCGAACAATCGGTTTTTTGAAGGAGATAATGCGGACCTCCTCTCGCTCGTTCCATTTCTGTTGCTGGTGGTGCTTCTGTATCTAGTCGGGCGCGAAATGCTGCTGGCGAACAAGGGCAGCCGGAACTGATTATCCCGAGTGGCCTGAGTTACGCTATAGTTGCTGAGGGGCGGCGATTTGTGCGCGCTGCGGGAATTCGAGCGAAGGAAGAGGGCTCATGGTGTTTAAAGAAATCTTTAAGGTACTTTGTCTATTGGCTCTGATGTTCATTATATGCCAACTGTCAGAAGAGTCATCCCGAGCCGCTACGCAGTCGATGCAGCGAAGTCCTTCGGATACTGTACGTGACTTCTACAAGGCTATGCGCGAACGAAAGTTTCGCGAGGCCTTTGCCTTGTCGATTTATAAGCCTGCGATCGAAGGTCTCACTGATCAGGAATTTCAATCGCTTCGGCCACAATTCAAGGATTTGACAGATGCTCAGTTCGTGGCCCTGCGGCCAAAATACACCAAGCTAACGCCGCAGGAGCTTGAGGATTTGCGACCCGACTTCGAAGCGATGGCCGCTGCCATTCCCGCTAAAGTCGATCTGACTGGGGAACAGATCAGTGGAGATTCCGCCACCGTTTTTGTGAAAGTGAAAGACTCAGAGAGCGGAGGACAGGCTGAACCGGTTTCGCTCATTAGGGTCAACGGGTCGTGGATCATTGGGGATCAAGCCAACCAGGCTATAGTTAACAGCTCGGGCAAGAGCTTTTTCTTCAATGCTCGTATTGATACTCACCATCAGGAAGTCCAGAACCTGCTGCAACGCATCGCCCTGGCCCAGGCCGTCTACAGCCAGCAACATAACGGCCAGTATGGCGATCTAGCCGCTTTGATATCGGCAGGTTTCGTGCCCAAGGACCTGGAGGCCACCCAGTCCACGGGCTACCGCTTTCGCATAACCCTCTCCACCGACCGCAAATCGTGGACGGCCCACGCCGAGCCCGCACAGTATGGAAGGACTGGGAAACTGTCGTTTTTAATGGATCAATCCGGGGTCAGCAGCGGGGATGTAGGGGGCAAACCAATGACAAAAACGCCGGCCAAGCCCTGACCGGCGGTGAGCGCCCCAGAGATAACTATTGCGCCCGAACAATAGGGTTATCTAGAATAGGAACTGCGGTACCCCCACTCGCCTCCCGAGCGCTGCCCCGCCTCAACGGCCTGAAGACAAGCTTAGGCTGCTGCCTTGGTCAAGAGAATGCCGGAAATCGCTCGCAGATTCGCTTCCAAATTGCGCCAGTTCATCAATGATCGGCGCCATGCCAAGCGCCGTTCGGCTCGGCTGCCGATTACGGTTTCTCTGAATCTTAAATGTCTCACCCCGAACGGAACTCGACATTACCCAACCATGAACGGCCATACCATCGATGTGAGTACCACCGGATTGTCCTTCGTAGTTCCGGCAATTCGTATTGGTGAACACTACTTTACCGGACCAGACCGGAAGCTTCTGCTAAAAGTCGATCTTCCGGAACGACCCGTGGAAATGCAGGTGTCCCCGGTCCGTTATGAAAGTTTGGACGAGAACGAGACCGAAAAAGGATATGTGGTCGGAGTGTTCATTGTCGAAATGAGTGAAGAGGACCGCGCGGGTTTTGACCTTTATGTCAATAAGTTGCAAAGGCATCGAATCATTTAGACTTAAACTTCTTTGATTTATCTATCCCTCAAACCGTAACCATCCGAAACATTCCGGCACATGAAAGTTCGGCTCTGGAGTGAGGGTGGGCCGCCACGCAAGATATCCACGTCCCTCACCGATTCCAATACAACGGAAGAAATTTGCTCGCCACTGCGCGCCGCCACCTGGTCTGGGGATCTGGCTACTCCAGGGAATATGCATTGAGATCAAGAGAGCGGAACCAACAATTTTTGATGCTACTGCCATTCCGGAATTGAAGTCCCAATCTGATTGTCGCTCGCTTTCTGTGTGAGTTATGCCAACATCGAGCCATTCTCCTGTTGGTGCTGCCTCGAATTCAAAATAGTGGTTAAGCGCCTTGGGATCCGGAGCCACAAAAAACTCACAGACGTCGCGTTCCCACAAGCCGATTGTTTTTTTAGAGGTCTGCGGACTGTCAGCAACCACCAGCGGTTCTTCCTGGGCGCAGTTGTAGAGCAAATTTATTCCATCGCGAGACCAAATAATCCGCACCTCAGCCTGCCGGTCAGGGGGCGCGGCGGCACCTGACCAGTAGAAAGCAAGCCGAATCGGTTTGGCGGTTTTCCAGCCTGCAAAAACAAAATCGTCGACCCTCGGGACCCTGCGCGAAAATTGCGCCGTGGCTATAGCATTTGACCGTTCACTCTCAGAAACTGTCATGCCTGGTCATGGTTGCGAAAGGCTGAAATACAATTCGCAACCAACTGATTTGGCTCCTCTCCTTGAAAAATCTGGGCGCGGGTTGCCTTGGAAAACTTCTGGAGCAGGTAGTCGGCTTCGTCAGCTACGCCACCAGTGTGCGTCAGGCACCCAATAATCTTTCCTTCGTCATGCGCAATTGTAAACTCGTTCAGTGAACCCATCGCGCCGGCTATAAAGAGGACAATGTCGCAAGAGCGTACCAGCACAACATTTCGTCCTTTCAAGCCAAAGCCTGTGTAGATCAAGACGTCACAAGCATCAACCGGTAATTTAAATCGTTCAAGGTGCTCTTGCAGATTATGTGCCGGCGAAATGCCTACATGAAATGTTCCACTTTCATGGGCCGCTTTGCCAACCTGGTACACGGTTCCAGTGGTTGCTCCGGTGAGCAGAATTACGTCTCGCTTTGCTATCGCCTGACCCAGTGCTAAGCACTTATCGGCGATCGCGTCCCGGGGGATCGAAGTGATCTCGCCTGCCGAACCCATTACTCCTACTTTAATCTTCATGACAGGTTGACTTCTCGGTCCCACCAACGCTTGGTAGCAAACCAGAATATACCCGGCATCAGAAACAGGATACCGATTAGGACGGTGACCAGCCGCGGAGAAAATCCAAAACGGTCCAGCATTTCACCGGTCAGATAATTTGAAGCAGCCATCGTTAAAGTCAGCAAAGCCAGCTCGGCGGCAAAAACGCGACCGCGAAAAGAGTCCGCGACAGATCTCTGCAACAGAACCGTTGAGAAAACCCAGAGGATGCTTCCTCCGGTGTGCGCAATGCCCAGAACAATCAGGGCAATTGTAAAATTACTGGTACTGCCGAAAGCAATATAGAATGCCCCACCAATCAAAAAGGCAATGCCGATGCTCGCTTGCATCGCCCGGGTGCCCTCGCCGGCAAGTCGGCGCGCAATGATCGGGCCGACGGCGGTGCCAATGCCTCTGGCCGCAAAAAGCACGCCTATGCCTGTGGCGGCGCTTTTTCCCACCGGAAAGATCCGCTCGCCAAAGACCGCCAGCAGGGTGAGTATTCCACCTCCCAGGCCCCAGGCAGGCTTTACCAACAATAGCGCCAGAACCCTGGGGCGCAGCTTCACGTAGCGGGCGCCTTCAACAGTTTCCGTTATCCCCAGCACCCGACTCAAGGTTAGTTTGAGTTGGGGTTTCTCAGCGCGCGCCGGCACCCGGACGCTGGCGATCAGAGCTGCTGAAAGCAAAAACGTAAAGGCATCTAGAATAAAGGCTACATCGGTGCCAAACAAACCGGTGATCACGCCGCCGAGCGCAGCTCCGAGGGTCAGCATGACTGACCAGGTAACCGAGGAAATTGCATTGGCGGGAACCAGCTCACTATCGGAGACAATTGATGGAATGGCGGCCGTTTTCGCCGGTTCAAAAAATGTCGATAAGCCCAGCTGAAATACCGTCAGGACATAGATCAGCCACAGCTGATCCGCCCGGCGAACAAACAGGAATCCCAGCACGATTAGTGCTCGAAGCAGATCGGAAACGATCATTATGGAACGACGGCTAAAACGGTCGGCTACGACTCCCGAGAGTGGACCAAAGACAAAGCTGGGTACAAAACGGGCAACTAGCAGTAACCCCACATCGCGTCCCGAGCCTGTCAGGTTGAGAATAATTGTGTAAAGAGCAATGGTGTTGAACCAATCGCCTATTTGACTTACCACCTGCCCCAGCCAGAGTTGGCGAAAATTCCGATTGTTTCGCAGCAGCTCGAAATAGCCTATCGGGCGATAGCCCGGCAGCCTCGCGCTTTCGATTTTTCCGGAAGGCAAGAGTTTGTTTACCCGTCGCACCAGGACGATTAGCTGACACACGAGAGTGCAATGCAGTCTGCGCATTGTCAAACCGGAGCAAGCTGACCGAATTGGCATTCTGACGTGTCAACCTGATGAGCCTACGGCGCGCCTTGGAGCCAGGGCCTAATAAAACCCCAGAGATTAGGCGGGCTGGCGATTTATTTCCGCCTTTGAGGCTGCGGCACGTGAATTGAAAAGAGGGAGAGTGCGGCTCAGAAGCTTTTGAGCTTCAGGGCTCTCCGCACGGAGTCCGAGCCGCACAATTTGAAAAGGCTATTTGGTGGAAGTCCAAGTGGTCCATGTTTGTTGAAGACGTCTCACCCCGCATGGCTGGGCAAGTTGATTTGTCCGGCCCTTGCCTCCCACGGGTAGCCGGAAGTAACGCTGAAGTGCTCCCAGCGTTATTTCCGGCTTATTCGTTAAGACGCTTTGACCCGATACCAAACCCTGAGAATCCTCTCGAGAAGATAATGAACCTAACCTTCGGCCCCAAAAACCACGGCTTTGTCACTACTTCATTTGTCGTCAGTACAGCTGCCGCATTGGTGGGTGCCTGGATGCTGAGCGCAAACGTCTACTTAGCGTTGCTTCAGTGGTTGTTGGTAACCGGGCTTGCCATATTTGTTATCGCCTCACATCATCGCTCTGAAAAGGCTAAGAGCGTGAAAGCAGACCAGAACGGTAAGCTGCACCTCGCTACTGCCGAGGCATTGGCCACCGCGATCGATGCCAAGGACCAAACCTCCCATTGCCATGTTCGCCGAGTGCAGATTTACGCTGCGGGCATGGGCGAGGTTTATGGTCTATCCAAAGAAGAAATTGCAGCTCTGCGTGCTGGAGCCCTTTTACACGATATTGGCAAGTTAGCGGTTTCGCCTCACATCCTCAATAAGCCTGGCAGACTGAGCCCCGCAGAGTTCGACAAGATGAAGATTCATACGATTGTCGGGGCCCAGATTCTCGGTCGAGTCGAATTCCCCTATCCAGTAATTCCCATCGTTAGACATCACCATGAACAGTGGGACGGGCTCGGTTATCCTGATGGTTTGAAAGGCGAGCAGATACCAATCACTGCACGCATTATCTCGGTAGTCGACTGTTTTGACTCGGTGCGCGAGGATCGGCCCTTTCGACGGGGCATGACGCGGGATGAAGCTATTGCACTTCTCTTGCGCGGTGCTGGTACTCACTTCGATCCAAAGGTCGTCGGGCTTTTCATAGAAAACCTCCCTCGCTTTGAAGCGCAGATTGAAGCCCAGGGTTTGCAGCAGCTTCAACCTATTCACGCCGTTGAACCGATTCACCTCAGCGACGTTGACCTTACGCAGACCCGAGAACGGGGCTGCTACATGGCTTACGACCAGATTAAGAATGCTCATCGTGAGGTATATGCTCTTTACGAGATTGCCCGCACATTCGGTGCTTCGCTGGACATTGATCACACACTCGAGGTTTTGGTTAACAAAGTCGGCCACGTCGTCCCCTTTGATACCTGCGTCGTCTACCTTTATGACGAGAATAAAGGATATGCGACTGCCCATCACGTAGCTGGCCGGAACGCCGAACTGCTGTCTTCGCGCTGCATCGCTCCGGGAGAGGGTGTGACTGGATTCGCCCTGGCCAACCGCAGTCCCGTCAACCAACTTCATCCCAGCCTGGACTTCGCCAAAGTACAATTGGAACTCGGTAACGAATATCGCTCAATGGCAGCAATGCCGCTGTTCAAAGACGATACTTTGCTGGGGGCCCTCTCCGTCTACTCCACCGAACTTATTCAATACTCAGATGATCACATGCGGCTGCTGGAAACCGTTACCCGGCTGGCTTCTGACGCGCTTACGAACGCCATGCATCACGCTGAGGCGGAATCGAATGCTTTGACCGATCCGCTGACGGGCCTGCCGAATGCTCGTTACCTGGCATTGCGTTTTGAAGAAGAAGC